>VFQS010002699.1_pt1 | contig 14239 bp, 22 predicted proteins | sample 3512361 | NCBI WGS metagenome assembly VFQS01 (sample SAMN10412375, study PRJNA504923) | tailings metagenome | isolation source: Relicate 1 Philex TSF3 active mining | place: Philippines
GAAGCCGCTTATGAGATTGAACGCCTACGGGCAGCCATTGAAACATTCATTGTGAAAACAAGCGATAGCCATTGCACATGGCAGATGGAAAATGACATGACACCCAGGGAGATAGCAGATCGGCTTGAAGCGATGGCTTTCGACGCCGAACTGTCAGGGCATGACAAAAACTGGCGTACACTGTCCCAAGCAGTCGCGTTCTTGCGAGAGTTTGAACCGGCTTGGCACACAAAACAACTAATCAGGGAGATAATTACGTGGGATTCAACCTCGACAACTACGAACCAGTAGCCAAACGGCTAGAAAAGTTTCTTGATTCGACCGACGGGGCTCGTGTAATCACAGACATGGTGCATCGCGGGGACGGCTGGTGCGTATTTAAAGCATCGCTGTACTTCGGCGACGTGCTGGTATCTACAGGCTGGGCGGAAGAACACGCCACAGATCGAGGCGTCAACGCCACCAGCCACGTGGAGAACTGTGAGACGTCAGCTGTGGGCCGCGCATTGGCTAACTATGGCTACGCGGGCTCAGACCCTGCTCGTCGAGCGTCTCGTGAGGAGATGCAGAAGGTCGCGAGGGTGGCGGAGGCGTTCACTGGGGCTACGGTGACAAATCATGGGGCTTCCGCCGCCCTTGCAACAGATCCACAGAAAAAGATGCTGAGGGCTCTTGCTCGAGCATTGAAGCGTGATCTGCCCGACCTTGACCAAATGGGCAAGCGTGAAGCGTCGCAGATGATTGAGCAGTGGAAAGCCGAAGCAGGAGATTCGTTCTAATGGCTGTGATTTACGAGAACCGAAAAGAAGAAATCAAAGCCCTACAAAGGCACATTCACACTTTGACTGCGGCCTTAGACATTCTCAGGGATGACTGCGACAACTGGGAAAAGTTAGCGCTCAGAGCCATTTACGAGCTGAACAAAACCCCCCAATGGATGCACCTCACCCTTGAGGATTTAGAAGCAGTGCTACGCAAGTTGGAAAACCTTGAAACACCCAAGGCGTAAGAGTGTCCGAATGCTCGAGCGAGAATGGCAGAAACAAGTCATCGACCTCGCTGTGGCTCACGGCTGGAAATACTTCCACACCAGCCCCAAGCAAGTTCGAGCCGGTTCCTGGCGTTCAGATGGCAACGGCTTCCCAGATCTTGTCCTGGCACATTGGAAACACGGCATCATCTTCGCTGAACTCAAATCGGACACAGGCAGGCTCAGCAACGATCAAAAAGACTGGGCCGTGACATTGGTCAACCACACCACGTATCGCGTTTGGCGGCCTAAAGACTTTGAAGAAGTCGTAGAGATGCTCCAGGGGAAGAAATGACCATCGTTCTCGTTATTGCGTTGGTCGTGGTCTACTTCGGTCTGTCATCGCTCGATCGTTGACGCGGCCTCACAACTGAATACACGCATGGGCTCGTAGGGGATTGCTCTCTGCAGCTGTAACACTCGGGGACGAGGGTAGAGCCCCTATGCCTTTCAGCAGGGGTGCAGCGTATGAACGACACAAACACGAATGGTGACTGTCCAATATCGACGAACATCTGGCCACCAAGGAGACAAACCTAAAGCGCGAGGGGGGACGATGCGACCAAACCAGTCAAACAAGAACAGACGACAAGCCCCCCTGGGGGGGCGCGTCAGTGGGGGAGGTTACGCTACAAACATGAAGAACAAATGCTTCTGCAAAATGACACCAATCGAATGCTGGTGCAACGAAGAAGAAGAAGATGACTGAAAAGAAACGCGACCCGCGCGACACTGCGGCCTTCAAGAAGAACCGCAAGATAATCCTCGAGCACAACCCCACGTGCCATTGGTGCAGACGACAACCCGCGACCGAAGCAGATCATGTCGTGCCAGTGTTCAGTGGAGGCAGTAACGAACTCGACAACCTCGTACCTTCATGCAAGAAGTGCAACAGTCGACGCGGAGCCCAACTAATTAACACTCACAGGGCACGAATGACACAACAGCGCGAAGATGTGATGAACGCGCGAAATCTGTCGAACTTTTTTAATTTTGCAAACAAATTGCCCCCGACCCCTTCTTTCCTAATATCTGACGAACCAGACGCGATTAACAAAGGTTCAGGCTTTTCCGCGCCACATAAGGCTTTGGTAGGACGGACGGAGCCGAGACTGATTACGCCGACTGTACCCAGCGAGACATTCGGGCCTCTGGTCGCGGCTTGGGCGGAGACCCATCTAGGCAAGACCCTTATGGGATGGCAACGCATCGCGCTCGACGGCCAGTTGCAGTACACGGACGAAGGTTTGGTGCATCGCGAGGCGCTGATCAGCACTGCTCGTCAGAACGGCAAGACGGTAGGGCTCATGGCGCTCATCGGCTGGTACCTGACGGAGGCTCCCGCCATTTGGGGGATGCCCCTCAACGTGTTGTCGACGGCTCACAAACTAGATCGAGCGTCAGCCATTTTCCGAGAGCTCGCCCCGATCCTCGAGGTCAAGTTCGGTGCCAAACCAGAATGGTCTTACGGCCGGCAAGCCCTCACCATGCAGGACGGCTCCCGCTGGGAAGTTCGAGCTGCAACCCCACAGAACGCTCACGGCGCGTCTAACGACCTCATTGTGGTCGACGAAGTTTGGAATGTGAACCCCGCTGTGCTCTTCGACGCTTTGCGCCCTTCGATGATTGCGCGTCCGTCGCCATTGTTGTCGATGTGGTCAACCGCTGGCGATGACGGCTCGACGGCTCTTCTGCTTCTGCGTGAACAAGCCCTGAACCAGATTGACCGAAAGCAGCCAGGCAAACTGTTTTTCTGTGAATGGTCGCCTCCGCCTGGCGTGAACGTGCTCGAGGACAGGCAGTGGTGGCCTTGGGCTAACCCAGCCCTCGGGACAACCATCACGGAGGACGCTTTGGAAGCCGCCCTGCAGTCACCCGACAAAGGGTCGATACTTCGAGCGCACATGAACCTGTGGATTGCGTCGTCGAAGTCGTGGATACCTGGCGGCGTGTGGGATCAGCTGCAGGTCGACGAGATGCCGACCGGAGGGTGGCTGTGCATAGATCACTCGATAGACGAATCACGGTACGCGGGTCTCCGTGCAGCTGTGCGCCCTGACGGTGTCGTCGTGTCCAAGGTTGAGTTCGTGGTCGACACTGAGAAAAAGATGTGGGCAGAAGTTGACCGTGTCTTAAGCGACACTCAGACCCGCCTTGCAATCACTCCGACGCTGGCTGTGCACTGCCCTGTCCGCCACCAGAACCGGATGACACAAGTGGGCTACGGCGAACTGCAACGCTTCACACCAATCGTCAAAGCCATGATCCAAGAGCGACGCATAGGGCACCTCGGCGAGACCCTGCTGGCTGAGCACGTAAACCGCGCTGTCGGTGTGCGCACTCAAGGCACCTTTGTCGTCAGCAGTCAGAAAAGCCCGGGCCCAATCGAGCTGTGCCGATGCATGATTTTCGCTGCGGCCCTTGCGTCGAAACCTGGCTCACAGATCAAGAAACCTGTGGCCGCGTTCGGATAGTTGCAAATGCAACAACCTTCGGTTAGTCTCTTACGCTGAATGGGTCTGTTTAATCGTAAGGTGACCGCGCCTGCCTATGGCACTGCGCCAGTCAAAGCCGCTGCAGGCTCGTCTCAGATTGGGTCGTTCATCAACTATTCGACCAGCTTCTCGTCTGAGCGGGCACTGACAGTCCCAACCATCGCACGAGCCATCGCGCTTATCTCGAGCATGATTGGCACTCTCGAGTTCAAGCAGTACACGCGCCGTTGGAACGGCGAAGAGTACGAGCGCGTCTATCTCCCGCAAGAAACTTGGATGGATCGCCCAGACCCCAAAGTGACTCGGAACTTCATCATCAGCAACACCGTCCAAGATATGATCCTGTACGGCCGCGCCTTCTGGTACGTGACGACTCGCTACTCCAACGGCTTTCCTGCGTCCTTCACTTGGCTCCCGCAAGCCAACGTCAGTACGCCCAACCAGCAAGGCCCACAATTCTTCGGAATGCCAGACGAAGTCGAGTTCAACGGCCTAAACCTTGACGTGAACAACGTGATCACATTCCTGTCACCATTCCAAGGCATCGTGTACACAGGCGCCCGGCAAATCAACATGGCAGTTCACCTCGACATTTACGCCGACAAACTTGCCAGCCTTGAAACACCAGCCGGATACATCCAGCAAAAAGGCGGCGAAGCGATGAGCGCCGACGACCTCACGAATCTTGCTGCAGCGTGGGCGAACGCCCGCAAGAACGGCTCCGCTATCGGCGCACTTAATGAGTACGCACAGTTCATCGAGTACGAACGCGACCCCGCCGAAGTTGTCGCGGAGATGCGCAAGCACGAGGCGCTCGAGCTGTCGCGCCTGTGCAATATTCCCGCCTACTTGGTGTCCGCACCAGTACAAGGCGCATCGTTTACGTACCAGAACGCTCAGCAAGCCCGCCAAGACCTGTACCTTTTCGGCGCACGGCCCTACATCGACGCGATCGAAGAAACACTCTCACTTGACAACGTGCTCCCACGTGGGCGAGCAGTCGAGTTCGATATTGACGAATATCTCTCAGAGAACGAAATGACCTCGAACTCTGACGAACCCAGAACAGAACAGGACATTCCAGCATGATTAAGTTCACTGCAGATCCTGAGCTCATCATCGCCGAAGCAGGCACCGAGGACGCACCGGCACGGATTGCCGGCATCGCCGTTCCCTGGGCACCAGTTTCGGCCGTAGTGAGCGACGGAACCCGCGTGGCTTTTGAGCGTGGCGCATTTGACACCACACAAAAGCCAGCAAAACTCGTCGAGAACCACGACCTGACGCAACTACGCGGCACTGTCACAATCTCAGACGGAGAAGAAGGCCTCGAGTTTGAGGCAACCTTCGCCAAGACCGCCGCAGCACGTGACGCTGTGGAACTGGTCAAAGCAGGCGCCTACGATTCAGTAAGCGTCGGAGCAAACCCGATCAAGTACAAGTTCGACAAGAACGGCACCATGATCGTCTCGCAAGCCTCGCTCGTCGAGCTCAGCCTTGTCGCTGTGCCCGCGTTCGAAGCAGCACAAATCACAGAAATCGCAGCCTCAGCAGAAGAGGAAGCACAACAAACACAGGAGACAGAAATGTCCGAAGAAATCAAGGCAGAGGCCCCGGCCGAAGCCGTCATCCCGACTCAGCCGCTCTTCGCAGCTGCTAAGCGCGAGTTCGTCATGCCCTCGGCTGCCGAATACATCAGCAAGTTCCTCCAGGGCGGATCAGAGTGGGCAGAGTTCGACGCCCGCCTCCGCGCGGCCGCACCAGACGTCGTCACCACTGACACGCCAGGCGTCCTTCCGAAGCCCATCGTCACGCCGGTCTACAACTCGCTGCGCGGCATCCGCCCAGTGATCGACGCCATCGGAACGAAGGCCATGCCCGCAGGTGGCAAAGTGTTCATCCGTCCGGAAGTCACCACGCACACCACAATCGGCGCATCCAACGGCGAAAACACCCCGCTTGACTCCGGCACGTTCGTCGTGTCCGAGAACCAAGTCACAAAGGGCGTCTACGGCGGCTACGTCAAGGTGTCCGAAGAGACGATGGACTGGTCACAGCCGGAAGTCGTGCAGCTCATCCTCGACGACATGGCCCGCGCCTACGCGCAAGCGACCGACAACGTCGCAGCCGACAACCTCGTCTCGGGTGCATCGACCACCACGAACTTCACTGTCGCAAGCATCACCGACCCCGCAGAATGGGCTCGCTGGATGTACACGGCCGCAGAGAGCATCCTCAGCGCGACCAAGTACCTGCCAAGCCACCTCTTCCTCAGCGCAAATATGTGGCGCAGCCTCGGCCTTTTGGTCGACTCGTCAGATCGTCCGCTGTTCCCACAGGTCGGCCCGATGAACGCCTTCGGCGCGATGAACCCAGCAGGCACCCAGGCATCAGCCTTCGGCCTCACCGTCGTCGTCGACGCAAACTTCGCAGATGACACCGTCATCGTCGGAGTGCCCGACGGCTACGAGATCTTCGAGCAGCAAAAGGGCGCAATCAGCGCAGAAGCAAACGACGGTTCACTGTCACGCACCATCGCGTTCCGTGGCTACCTCGCGACCCTCATGATCGAGGCTGCGAAGTTCCGCAAGGCCGCGTTCGTCTGATTCGGCATTGGTGAGGGTCTGATATGGCAACGTATACCGTGACGCACGGCTTTTACGCGGACGGCTATGCCGCCATTCAGACCCTTACCCCGATGCAGGTCGAGGTAGGGGACAGCGTCGTCGTCTCAGGCGTCGGCGCAAAGTTCAATGGCACACTTGTCGTTTATTCGGTGCAACCATTCCAGTACACCGGCACAGACTCCGAGGGCTACCTAACCTTCGACACTGCATCACCGAAACAGAACCAAATCATCGTCAAGAACGCCGGACAGACAAACGATGACGCATACCAAGCCCTCACCGGCACCGTAGCGCTCACCGAAACCTGCACATGGGTCGTCGACGCCGACGTAGTCGCATGGCTAGGCATCGCCTCAGCCACCGCAAACGACACAGCTTTCATCACGACTGCGACCAACGCCGCTAACGCTTACTGCTTCCGCAAGCGTGAAGAAGCCGGTTACACAGACGCACTGGCCTCCGCGCCATCAGCAGACGTCAAACTCGGGACCATCATGTACGCAGGCACCCTGTACCGCGAGCGTGGCAGCGTCGACTCGTTCGCATCATTCGACGCATTCGGCGCAGGCGGGGCAACAATCCCAAGCGCCACAATGGGTCGCATCATGCAGCTGCTGGGGTGCAATAGAAGCCAGGTGGCGTAATGGCCGCGACAGGCATCTTCGCTGAAACCATTACAAACGTCACCGGCATCTTGAACGGTCTGGGCATCAAGTACGTCACAGATCCACGCAACGCGCGACCCTTGACAGTCCTTGTCGAGCCACCCACATTCGTAGGTTTCAACTACAACGTGGGCGATATCACAATGACGCTCCGCATCTTGGCAGCCCCACCAGGCAATCAAGACGCATCCGACTACCTCATCACCACCGCAGATACCATCATGAACTCTGCGCTAGCTGTGGTAGACGGCCGGCCCTCCAGCTTCATTAGCGGCGGGCAGGAGATACCCTCATACGACCTCACCATTCGCGTCGCCGCGCGAAGGAACTAAGGAGACACACATGGCAACAATCACACACCTCGGAGGGCCCGAAACGCTAACCATCGGGGGCACGGACTTCGCGGACCAATGTACCGCGTTCAGCGCAGAGCTGGGCTACGACAGCCTCGAGATCACCAGTTTCGCAGATAGCGGGCACATCATGGCCCCTGGCTTGCAGACCGTGTCGGGCTCGATCACCCTCTTCGCGTCCTACGGAGCAACCGAAGTCGAAGGCGTCCTCGCTGGAATCGTCGGCGACGGCACCACGACAATCGTGTTCAAGAAGGGCTCAGGCGCCATCGCAGCCGACAACCCAGAACTGACCATCAGCAATACGATGGTGGCTGTGGCACCGTACTCGTACACCGTCGGAGAGATGCAGGTCTTTGAGCTGTCTTTCGAGGGCGGCACCTGGGTACGCGACGTCACCCCGTAACAAGAAAGAGAGAGGGAGATGAAACTAAGGCTCCGTTATGACCTAGGCGAAGGCCCCGTAGAGGTCGAAACAAACCTTTACGTGGTCGTCGCTTGGGAACGCAAGTACAAGCGCAAAGCATCAGATCTGGGCTCCAGTGGTGTAGGCGCTGAGGATCTCGCATTCATGGCTCACCAGGCCGCGATGCAGCACAACCTCATAGTGCCCGCAGTGTTGGACGACTTCATTAAGAAGTGTGTCTCGCTCGATGTGGTCTCCGACCCAGATCCGCACCCTACCGAGGCGGCCAGTACAGACACGCACTAGCGCAAGTATTGGTCGCCACCGGCTACTGGCCCTCGCACATCGAGTTCGATATCGAGGACTTAAACACAGTCACACAAATACTGAACGACCAAAACAAGAAAAGGACACGAAAGCGATGACAGTCGAGACGACAGTCAAGATTGCAGGAGTCAAAGAGGCTCTCATCGCGTTGCGCAAAATTGACCCCGAACTTCGCAAAGAGTTCCAACGCGAAGTGGCGCAGGTCGCAGCACCGGCAGTGCAAGCCGGAAAAGACGCATACAAGTTCCTTCCCATCTCGGGCTTCTCGCGCAAGTGGGCAGGCCCAGCAGTCGGTGGTCGCCAAGTGCTCCCGACCGACATTAACGCCGCCCAAAAAGGCGTCAAACTTAAAGTCGACACCTCAAGGCGGGCCACATCGACGATCTACATTCAGCAGACGTCGCCAGCGTGGGCAATCTTTGAGACAGCCGGACGAGCCAATGCAAATAGACTGGCGAACAGTTTGGGCGACATTCCGCGCCCCGGCACCACCCGTCTCATTGGCCGCGCCGTGTACGCAGCTCGAGACAAAATCCAGCGTGAGGTCGAGCGCGTAGTCTTGGCCGCAGTCAACCGAGTGAACGGACGAATCGACTAATGGCAGTCTCAATCCCCATCATTAGCGAGTTCAATGACACTGGCGTCAAAAAGGCGATACGCGAGTTTCAGCAACTTGAAACAGCAGGCCAAAAAGCCCAATTTGCTATCAAGAAAGCCGCCATTCCTGCAGCTGCAGCGCTAGGCGCATTAGCAGTCGGCGCGAAAGGAGCAGTCGGCGCAGCCTCCGATTTTGCGGAGTCACAATCAAAAGTCAACCAAATCTTCGGAGAAGGCGCTGCAGACATTGAAGCGTTTTCAAAGGGCGCTGCTGACTTTATTGGTCAAAGCCGCGCCGCTGTGTTTGAGGCCGCAGGCACCTTCGGAACATTTGGCAAAGCCGCAGGCAAAGGCGGAAAGCAGCTAGCGCAGTTCAGCATCGACTTCACACAACTCGCGTCCGACTTAGCATCGTTCAATAACACAACGCCAGAAGAAGCAATCCAGGCACTTGGCGCAGCGTTACGAGGCGAATCAGAACCACTGCGACGCTACGGAATCCTTCTCGACGCGGATACCCTTAAACAAGAAGCCCTGGCTATGGGCATTCACCAAGGTAAAGGCCCCCTTGACGCTCAGGCCAAGATTCTGGCCGCGACCGAAGTTATCTTTAGGCAATCAACAGACGCCCTAGGCGACTTCCAGAAAACGCAAAGCGGCTTGGCCAACAGTTCGCGGACAATGTCCGCACAATTTGAGGATCTGAAGCTGACATTAGGGCAGGCTCTGCTTCCAGTCATTGACGCCATTCTTCCCAAGGTACGTGCTTTCGCTACTTGGGCATCTGAAAACCCGGACATTATTAAAGCAGTAATTATTGCAGTCGGAGGTCTGAGCGCGGCCATTATCGCCCTCAATGTCGCCATGAGCCTAAACCCAGCAGCGCTGATCCTTATTGCGCTCACTGCAGTCGGCACCGCGCTTTTTATTGCTTACAAACGCTTCGAAGGCTTCCGCAACGTCGTAGACGCACTATTCACCGGCTTCCGCACCGGCTTTGAACTAGTCAAGGGCTACTTCACTAGCGTCATGGGCTTTTACAAAGCAATCTTCAACGGCATCGCGTCGGCGTGGAATAGCACCATCGGCAAACTGTCCTTCAAGGTGCCAGGCTGGGTGCCAGGCATCGGCGGCAAAGGCTTCGACGTACCAGATATCCCAATGCTCGCAAACGGCGGAATCGTCATGGGCCCCACACTCGCTCTCATTGGTGAGGCAGGCCCCGAAGCAGTCGTGCCACTAGATCAAGCACCGAACATGGGCGGGAATGTCACAATCAACGTTCAAGGCGGCGACCCTCGAGCAATCGTCGACGCACTGCAAACCTATATGTCACGCTACGGCGCTATCCCGATTAGAACTGTCGCCCCATGACCTACACCGGCCAGTTCACAGTCACGTACTCTCTGGACGCTCTGAGCGCCCCTGAGAGCATTACTGACTACGTCGAGCAAGCACAGCTCACGGTAGGCCGCAAACGGCTCATCGACCGCTGGCAACCCTCCGAACTGACCGTCACTCTGATTGACCCTGTCACGACAGATCCGCTGACCGTAGGCGGCTTTTTGGATTGCAAAGGCATTGGCTTCCAAATCGTCTCAATCGACCGGCAGTATGACATTCCATACGACGCCGGTACCCAAGCAGCGCCAGGCGACCGCGTCACAATCGTCGCGCACAGCTGGGGGCTGTACCGCGCAGGGCGCGACAAGCTACAAGCCACGACCCTGACAAGCGACGATGTGCAGGAGCACACCCTGTTCGCTGTAGGTCTGACGTCAGCCACACCAGACGACGACTTTGTCGGCCCAGCGTGGCGCACATTCACCGCCAAAACCACCAGCTTCGCCGGATCGAAACTTGACCTCATGAACGGCCTAGTGAACGGCGTCATAGGGTACGTGCACGACCCAGGCGACTACAGCAACCTCACCGGCTACAACGGTATGTCCTTCGGCTCCACCGGCTCATTCGGCGCTGATAACTACATCAACTTCACCGACTCTGGTGCACAGTCCTCCGCGACGAACACTTACCACTACGACAAAGTCGAGTTCCTTACAAACTCAGAGAACGATTACGACCGTGTCACAATCACTTACAACGTCGGTGCAAACACTGTCACCAAAGAAGCCAGCGCCACCGCCTATAACGAGTACCAGACAAACACGTTTTTAGACACAGGCTCACAAGCCCAGCAGACCGCCGATGTCATGTACAACTTGCTGAGCGCAGCAGAACTGGTGCCCTACGCCATCTCAACGAAAGCCAGCATCGTCTCAGCGTACAATCTGCACACCCAAACCACGTACGCCCTGCCAGGCTCCCGCGTCGGCATCACCTTCCGAGGCAACACCTACAACGCTGTGTGCGAAGGCTTTACAATCACCCAAACCACATCGGACGCCCGATACACGTACTATTTGAGCCCAGCAATCGTTCAGGCGCTCATCCTCGATGACGCAGAGTTCGGCATCCTTGACACAAACACTCTGGCCCTAGGCTAAGGAGACACTATGGCAACATTTGGAACATTTACAGCGGGTCAAGTATTGACCGCTAGCGAACTAAACGCGGCTGGGGCATACACGAACATAAGCGCCACGCAAACATTTAGCGGCTTTACTAAAGGCAATGCAACCGTAGTCAGCCAATACACTAAATTTAATAAATTGGTGCATTTTTGGGGCTTTGTAATTTTAGGGTCAACCAGCGCCATCACAGGCCCGCTTGACATTACATTGCCCGCAACGGCTGTAGGCGGTGTGCTGACCAATAACAGTATGTGCAGTTTTTTTGACGCATCGGCCAATTTCATCACCTATGGTTCAGCTTTGCACATAAATACTTCTGCAATTCGTCTAACAGCAATGGTGACAACTGGAAATTTCACCACTAATGCCGATGTGTTTGCAACGGTTCCCATCGTTTGGGCTACGGGCGATTATTTTTTTTGGAACCATGTTTATGAGGCCGCATAATGACGCTCGTTAATCCGCCTAAAGCCCTCATCCTGCTTGTCGCTCTCATCTGCGTCACAGTGCTTCTCGCCCTCGGCAAAATCAGCACAGAAGCAGGCCTGCCCATAATCACAGCCATCGTCTTCTACGGCATCGGTAACGGCGTACAAGCCCGCACCGGACAACCCTCAAGCCCTGTCATAGGCCCGAAAAACCATGAATAGGCCATACACCGGCTTTAACGGCATCGGATCAAGACTTGCTGGCACCCAACAATTTGTCGACTACATGAGGTTCTTCTTCCGGTTCACAAACCTTGGCACGTTCGTCGTCCGTTACAAGCGAGGCTCCAAAGATTCCATGAGCGTTCATGCCACAGGCCGAGCACTGGACTCCGGCTACCGTTCCGATCAGCGAGACGAAGGCCGCCGCGTAGCGAACTGGCTAGTTGAGAACGCTGACCGGCTCGGCATTGAGCTCGTCGCGGACTACATGGCTAAGCCTTACGGCCGCCAGTGGCGCTGTGACAGGGGCCAATGGGAAAAGTACGAAAAGGGTGAAGTGTCCTCAAGGGGATACTGGCTACACGTCGAATTGAGCCCTAACATGGCGTCAAGCAAAGCCCGCGTCAAAGCCGCGTGGGAGTCGCTGTTTAAATAAACAAACGAGGGAGAACATGGGGTTACTAGACGAAATCAAGGGTGAGCCACGCCGCTACCCCGCACAATGCGCCATCCTGACACTGCTCGAGCAGCTGCCACAGGACGAAAGTGCCGAACTTAGAGCGGCCGTCGACGACCTGACTATTCAGGCATCAGTCATTGTCCGCGTCCTCCAGCGTCGGGGCCACGACATTAAAGCCGGTAGCCTGACCCGCCACCGCCGCAGGGAATGTGTGTGCCATGAACGAGTTTAAAGCCGAAGCAGAATTGGCAGAGCTGCGCCGAGCTTTGCAGAAAAGCCAGGTGGCTCTTGCCAAAGCCAAGAAAGGTCGAGAAGACCTCGTAGAAGCCGTTTACAGCGCCGCTAAGGACGCTGCGCTACTTGTAGGCGCAGGGACGGTAATCAAGCCTCAGAAGGACGCACGGCGTCGCTCAGGGGAAGTAGCGCTTCTGCACACAACCGACTGGCAACTGGGCAAACAGACGGCGGGCTACTCCATTGAGGTCTGCGGCCAACGGCTCCGCACACTGGTCGAAAAGACGCTGATGCTCACCGAAATCCAGCGGGCTCACCACCCTGTCAAACACTGCGAAATCTTCCTAGGTGGCGACATGGTTGAAGGCTTAGGCATCTTCCCAGGGCAGGCTTACGAGGTGCAAACCCACCTATTCGATCAGCTGTTCACCACAGCCGGATTCATTGACGAAATCGTGCGCACAATCGCAGCCAACTTCGAGACCGTGAAAGTCACGTGCGAATACGGCAATCACGGCCGCCTTGGGCGAAAGGGCGATATGCCCTCAGGCGACAACATTGACCGGATGGCGTACCAAATCGCGCAAGACCGCGCCAAAAACCTGCCAAATGTGTCATGGCAAATGTCGTCAAATTGGTACCAAATCGCCGAAATTGGCAACTATCGGGCGCTGTTAGTTCACGGCGACGAAATTAAATCCTTCGGCGGAAACACACCGGCGTTCGGAATATTGAGGAAGTGCAACGCTTGGGCGACTGGAGTCGTCCCAGCCTTCCATGATGTGTACATGGGCCACTGGCATACCCCCATGTCACTGACGCTCGCAAACGGCGGGCGCGTATTTGTGACCGGATCACCAGAATCTGAGAACGTGTACGCTGCAGAGTTTGTCGCAGCCAAAGGAAAACCGTCACAGAGGCTGCACTTTATCGACCCCGAAAAAGCCCGCACGACCGCTGAGTACACGATATGGCTGGACTGATTGACTACCCGATCGTGTGCGTCCGCTGGGCCGACGCGCACTGCGGCGACGCAGGCTGGGTCGACCTGGAGGAATGGGAAGATGACGGCGAATGCCTTGTGACCACAGTGGGCTTCATGATCCCGCAAGGCGAGCCAGGAGCCAAAGCCAAGCACGTAACCATCGTGCAGACCTACATGGATGGCGACGTCATTCATCCGTTCTACATCCCTGCAGACATGGTGAGAACCATCACCCTATTGCAGCACCCTCTTGAGGCACTAACCTAAGACCGGCATTGTCCTCGCTTGTATCGCGGGCTCCTTCTCCCTAGTCGGCTGTCGATCGCGGGGACAATGCTTGACCCACGCGCCAAGATTCATTACCTTGACCAGTAGGCCACGAAGGGAGAAATCATGAGCCTAAACAAAGAGCACCTGTGGTATGTCGATGGACAACCACTTTGCATTGACCACGTATTATTCAGCCAGGGAGAAACCGGCCGCAGATGCGTCCCAGATGACTACGTTGACTTTTACGAAGTTCACGGCCGTCGCATGGTGTGCGTAGAGTGCCAATCCCTCCACGACCGACTACAGGAGCCATATGACACGCCAAGAACTGGAATACTGCATCTTCTTCTTGGAACGGGTCGTGCCGAGAGGCGAGACCGAAGCCGACGCGCTCATCCATCTAGTCGACAAATTACGTGGGGATCTACAAAAGAGAACAAAGGCGGTGCGTGGTGAGTGATGACATTGTGACCCGACTACGGGGTGCTGGCGCAACTTTCCGCATAACGGTAGGAGTAAACCAACACTTCATCTTTCCTACTCTGTATGACGAAGCCGCTTATGAGATTGAACGCCTACGGGCAGCCATTGAAACATTCATTGTGA
>VFQS010002700.1_pt1 | contig 14238 bp, 12 predicted proteins | sample 3512361 | NCBI WGS metagenome assembly VFQS01 (sample SAMN10412375, study PRJNA504923) | tailings metagenome | isolation source: Relicate 1 Philex TSF3 active mining | place: Philippines
ATCGGCGCAGAGCGACAGCCTACCTCTGACTGCCGCCAATCTTTGCAACAGAGCCGTCAACATCATCACCAAGCGCGGCGCCGACAAGCCGCTTCAGGTCGAGACCGGCGGCACATATTATTCCGGCACCGCCGGCTGGCAGGGCTGGGCGGCGGCGTCCGGCACGGTCGGCAATTTCGACTATCGCCTTTCGGGCAGCCTCGACGACCATGGCGACCGCCGCGTGCCGGACGGGCGCTACACCTCGACCGGCAGGCTCGAGGACACGCCGTTCAGCAACGACTACCTGTCGGCGCATCTGGGCTACACCTTCGGCGACGCCGGCAACCACTATATCGCGCTGAAGGCCGAGCAGCACCGGCTGTCGAGCAAGAGCTGGGTCACGGACCTCGGAGACGAGACGCCCTTTTTCTCCATCGACCTGCCGCAGCGCGACCGGCGCAAGATCGGCATCTATTATGACGGCAAGGACCTCGGTCCCGTCCTGCGCAACGTCCATCTCGACGCCTATTACCAGACGATCGACCGGCTGTTCATCAACGAGCGCGTGCTCACGCCGTTCGTCAACCAGACGACGCCGCCGTTCAATGCCTACCGGGACGCGACATCGATCGGCCGCTCCGAATCGGACGACCGCATCGTCAATCATGGCGGCACGGCGCAGGCCGACTTCCAGTTCCACCCCGATCACTACACGATCTTCGGCGTCAACTGGCTCACCGATACGCTGGCGGCCGACAAGTTCTCGCGCACCGAAAACAGCGGCTTCCCGCCCTTCATGTGGTCGTCCTTCCCGCCCGGAGTCACCACCTCGGAAACCAGCGACAAGGCGACCGCGAACACGGTTTCCATGTTCGCCCAGAACGAATGGTCCTTCGCCGGGGATTTCAAGCTGACGACGGGCGCGCGCTACTACTACACGAAAACCGAGCACGACTATTCCTCCGGCACGACCCAGCCCGACAGGAGCGACGGCAGGCTGGTGACGTCCGCCGGCCTGACCTATACCAGCATCGAGAACACGACGCTGCGCGCCCTCTATTCCGAGGGTTACATAAGCCCCTCCCTCGTGCAGATGTTCATGGTCACGACCGGCGGCGGCGAGACGATCCACGGCAATCCCGAGCTCGATCCCGAGACCTCGCGCAGCTTCGAGCTCGGCGCACGCTACAATTCGGGCGACCTGATCCTCGACGGCACGGTGTTCTACACCGAGGCGCGCAACTACATCACCACCGAGCCGTGCTCGGCCGGCGTCTGCCCCACGGGCGAGTCGCGCTACGTCAACGCCAACCGGGCGACGACCTACGGCCTCGAGCTGGCGGCCGAATACACCGTCCCCGGCACCGCGTTCACGCCCTACGTCTCCGGCGCATGGATGCGCCGGGAGGCGCAGTTCACGGGCGATTTCGGCGGGTTGTCGTCCTACGCCACCTATGACACCAACACGCCGGCGCTGTCGGGCCGGCTCGGCGTCCGCTGGCAGGGCGAGGTGGCCAACCACAACGCATGGGCCGACCTCTACATACGCGGCGGCAGCGGCGCGAAGCAGACGTCATGGGTCGTGCCCCGCACCGGGGCCGCCGGCTTCGTGACCGACAGCGTTCCCGGCTACGCCACGCTCAACCTCGCCTTCGGCGGCTCGTTCGGCGGCGAGGACGACGACCGCTTCCGCTATGCGGTCCATTTCAACAACATCCTCGACAAGGAATACCGCTCCTCCCTCGCCGAGCTGCCCGGCGTCGGCCGCAGCGTCGAGGTGTCGCTCAGGATGAAGTTCTGACGGCAGGAAGGCCGGCGCCGCCGGATAGCCCGGCCGGCGCCGTTTTTCCTCCGCCCCGGGCGATGGCGATGGTCGTCGCCGGGCCGGAACCCGGTCGGTGCTTGACACCGGCGGAAGTTCCAAACATTCTCGCCACCTTCTCCGTCGGCATGTTGGAAGCCAACGGCGTGGTCGGCTCGAACATCCCGATCGCCATCGCTGCCCGCCGCGACGGCGGCGAGGTGGAGCGCGGCTGCGCTATCCAGCAAGCATTGCCAGCCCTCGACGCGATGCCCCGCGATATTCCTTTCCCCTTGGCTTCGGACGTTTCTCAACCTGAGTGTAGACCCGCATGAAAAAAGAAAAGAAAGTCCCGCGCCATGTGAAGGCAAAGGAAAACAGGGAAAAGATACTCAATTCGGCGGCGGAGATAATCGGGGAACTCGGCTATCTCAACGCGAGCGTTTCACGCATAACCGAGCGTGCCGGCCTCGCCCAGGGAACGTTCTACCTCTATTTCGAATCTCAGCAGGACCTGTTCGACCAGATCCTTCCCCACAAGGGCAAGGATGCCATGCGCTTCATCGCCCAGCGGGTCAGAAGCTGCAACGACCCCTATGAGATGGAACGGCAGGGCCTGCTGGCCTTTCAGGAATATCTGCGTTTGAATCCGTGGTTCTTCCGGGTTCTGAACGAGGCGCGGGTGGTGGCGCCCAAGGCCCACGCCATTCACGCGGACAATTTGGTGAGCGGCTTCGCCCGCGCATTGCAAAGATGGAAGCAACGAGGCTTCCTGCAAAATTATCACGATTCAGAGTTGCGGACCCTGTCGAAGATACTGATCGGGGTGCGTGACTATCTGTTCATCTCCACGGACGGAAAATTCGAGGATTATTACGAGATCATGAAAGAAGAAGATCTCGAAGTCTACATGAAGATCGTAAGAAACGGCCTTTAGCGCCTTTCCGCAAGGAGTGGGCAGTCCCTCGGTCTCCCTTCGGGTCCGGGTCCGGGTCCGGGTCCGGGGCCGGGTTGCCTTGCCGGGCGAGGCCCCCGAGCGCCCGTCTCCGCACCCGCCGCCTCAGGCCGGTCGCCGGCCTTTGATTCCCGTCGCGACGAGCGGTCTCCACCGCCGGCGGAGGCGGGCGTGGATCGTGCGCAGGCAACGCCGTCCGTACAGCGCCGATCATAAATGAATTATGAACCACAAACCATTTTTGTTGACACAGGCCCCGGCATGAGGCATGTACCGCTGGCCGCGTTTGCGGTCTTACGGGAGGAAATGAAGCGATGAGAAACTGCCAGACAGTCTTGCGCGCCCTCGCTTTCGGCGCGGCGCTCGCCTTCGCGGCTCCGGCCGCTGCTCAGGATTCGATCAAGATCGGCCTGCTTTCCGACATGTCGAGCGTGCTGTCCGGCGCGGCCGGCCAAGGCTCGGTGACGGCGGCCGACGCCTCCATCGCCAAATTGTGGCTGAGCGAGATGCAGGGCCGCGTCATCGACCGTTGCCTCCAGTGCTTCGGCGGCAACGGATATATGTGGGAATATCCCGTCGCCCGGGCCTATGCCGACGCGCGGGCGCAGAGAATATACGGCGGCACCAGCGAGATCATGAAGGAGATCATCGCGCGCGATTTCGACGGCGCCGCCGAGGGCCGGAGGAGGTTCGCATGAACCGGGACCGGGTTCCGCTTCCCCCGCACTTCGTTCATCGGACCCTGCCGGAACTGCTCCGGCATCGGTTCTCGGCCCACGCCAACCGGCTGGCGCTGATCGCCAGTGCCGCCGATGGCGGCGAGAGGCGCATCACCTATGCCCAGCTCGACCGGCAGGCGCAGAAATTCGCCCGCGGCCTCGAAGCCCTCGGCGCCGTCCGCGGCGACAAGGTCGGTATCATGGCGGACAACCGCGTCGGCTACGAGGCCTCGGTGACGCTGGTGGCGTGTCTGCTGGCGGGCTTCGTCGCCGTGCCGATCAATGCCCGCTTCTCGCGCGAGGAGATCGACCATGCCGCCGAACTCGCCCAAATCCGGTTTCTGGTCTACGACGCGCGCTACCAGGAGACGCTGGGCGACGTCCGCGCGAGAATCCCGACGCTCGAAACGCTGATCGGCATCGGGCGCGGCGCCGAGACGTCGTCGGCGCTTGCCTGGGACGCGGTCCCGCTGCGGCCGGCGGCCGACGCCGCGCCGTGGCCCGTCCCCGGCGAGGACGAGATCTCGGAGATCCTCTTCACCTCCGGCTCGACGGCGAGGCCCAAGGCGGCGATGCTGGGCACGAGCAGCGGCGTCTACGCCGCCTTCGGCACCGCCGACGCGCTGGGGCTGCGCGAGGGCGACATCTACCAGAGCTTCTTGCCGTTCTTCACCACCGCCGGAATCCGCTGCGTGCTGCTTCCCGCGTGGTTCGCCGGCGCGACCGCCGTGCTCGACCCGCAGCTCGACGTCGAGGCCATCATGAGCCGGATCGAGGAGGAGCGCACCACCGCCTATGTCGGCGTGCCGTCCTTCTTCATCTTCCTGCTGGAAGCCTACGATCCCGCCAGGCACGACCTTTCCAGCCTTCGCGTCCTCGACGCCGGCGGCGCGGCCCTTCTGCCCGAGGTCACGGCGCGCCTGGTCGAGGCCTTTCCGGGCGTGGACATCCGCCAGACCTATGGCGGCACCGAGGGCGGGCCGTGCGGAACGGTGCTCAAGGGCAAGGACGCGCTGCGCAAGATCGGCTCGGCCGGCACCTGCTGGCCCCACACGGAGCTGCGCATCGTCGGCGAGGACGGCCGCGACCTGCCGGCCGGCGAGGCCGGCGAGATCGTCCTGCGCAGCCCGGGCATCTTCTCCGGCTACTACCGCAACGAGGAGGCGAGCCGCGAGGCGCTGCGCGACGGCTGGATGCATTCGGGCGACATCGGCCGCGTGGACGACGAAGGCTATCTCTATGTCGTCGACCGCAAGAAGGACCTCGTCATCCGCGGCGGGCACAATATCGGCACGCTGGAGGTCGAGTCGGTGCTGCTGCGCCATCCCAGGGTCAGCGAGGCGTCGGTCATCGGCGTGCCGCACCCCAAGCTCGGCGAGGACCTGCTCGCCGTGATCAAGACCACGGACGGCGCCGACATCCCGGTCGAGGAGCTGAAGGCGTTCTGCGCCGGAAAGCTCGCCGATTTCAAGAACCCGCGCAATTTCGCCTTCGTGCGGGACTTCCCGCGCACCGGGATGGGAAAGATCCTCAAGCCCGAATTGCGGGCGCTGTACCGGAACGGCGCCGGAAGCGGCGGCGAATGACAATCGAAACCGATCGAGGAAAGCACCATGTCCAGCAGCGCCTATGAGACGATCCTGTGGGAGCGGCGCGGCCGCATCCTGACGCTGACGATGAACCGGCCCGATCAGCTCAACGCGGTCGACGCGAAGCTGCACGAGGAACTGGCCCGCGTGTTCCGCGACGCCGAGCGCGATCCCGATTCCGACATCATCGTGCTGACCGGGGCGGGCAAGGCCTTCTGCGCCGGCGGCGACGTGGACTGGATGCAGGATGCCATCGACGACCCGCTCTCCTTCGAGCAGACCTGCGCCGAGGCCAAGCAGATCGTGTTCTCGATGCTCGACTGCGAAAAGCCGATCATCGGCCGCATCAACGGCCATGCGATGGGGCTCGGCTGCTCGCTCGCCCTGTTCTGCGACGTCACCTTCATGTCCTCGCGCGCCAGGATCGGCGATCCGCACGTGCTGATGGGGATGGTGGCCGGCGACGGCGGCGCGGTGATCTGGCCGGCGTTGGTGGGCCTGTCGCGGGCCAAGGAGTTCATCATGACCGGCGACCATCTCACCGCCGGTGAAGCCGAGCGCATCGGCCTCGTCAATCACGTCGTCGATCCCGACGACCTCGACGAGCGGGTCTACGGCTTCGCCGGCCGGCTGGCTGGCGGCGCGCTTCAGTCGATCCGCTGGTCGAAGGTGAGCCTCAACATCCACCTCAAGCAGGTGGCGCATGCGGTGATGGACACCTCCATCGCCTATGAGGCGCTGACCAACCGCAGCGCCGACCATCAGGAAGCGGTCAACGCATTCCGCGACCGGCGCAAGCCGGTCTTCACGGGCCGCTGACGCCGCCGCGTCGCCACCATGGAAGGGAGCCCCCGTCATGAGCGTTCGAGGAAAGAGAATCGTCGTGACCGGCGCGGCCGGCGGCATCGGCATGGCGATCTCGGCCGCGCTGGTCGAGGCGGGCGCGCTCGTCGCGATGACCGACATCGACGCCGCGCGGCTGGAGGCGGCGCGCGCCTCCGTCGGCGCCGCGCTGGCGGCGGCGGGCGACATCGTCGACGAGGCGGACGTGGAGGCGGTCTTCGCCAGGGTCGCGGCCGGGCTGGGCGGCGTCGACGGCCTCGTCAACAGCGCTGGCGTGATGGACGCGATGGGCGGCACGCGCCGGCAGAGCCTGCCGGACTGGCGCAAGGTGATCGACATCAACTTGCAAGGCACCTTCCTCGCCGCCCGCGAGGCGGCCCGCGCGATCCGCGGCGGCGGCGCGATCGTCAACATCGCCTCGGTCGCGGGCCTGGGCGCCTTTCCCGCTTCCAACGCCTATTCCGTCAGCAAGGCCGGCGTCGTCATGATGACGAAGACGCTGGCGCTCGACCTCGCCCGTTTCGGCATCCGGGTCAACGCCGTCGCGCCCGGCATCATCGACGCGCCCATGGCGCACGCGCTTCTGGGGGAGGGCGATGCCGGCCGCGCCGCCATGACGCGGCGCATCCCCATGGGCCGGCTCGGCCGCCCGCAGGAGGTGGCGAGCGCGACGCGCTTCCTGCTGTCGGACGAGGCCGCCTACATCACCGGGGCCGTGGTGCCGGTGGATGGCGGCTGGTCGGCCTTCGGCGGGCCGGGCGACGCCGACATGAACGCCGCAGGCAGGGACGCGGCGCGGGAAGACCGCGGCGGGGAAACGGCATGAACGACGGATTCGAGTCCCGCGGCAGCGTGAAGCTGAAGGTGCGCGGCGCGATAGCCCATGTGCGCCTTGACAGGCCGGAGCGGCTGAATGCCCTCGACCGGGCGATGGTCTACGACCTTGCCGGGGTGGTTGAGGAGCTGGTCGCCCGCGCGGACCTGCGGGTCATCGTCATCGGCGGGGAGGGGCGCGCCTTCTGCGCCGGCGGCGACCTCGCGCCGTTCGCGGCCAATGAGGGGCGCAGCGACGATGTCGTCGATGCGCTCCTGCCGCGCCTGCACGATCTCCTCATCATGCTTTCTCAGGCGCCGCAGGCGGTGGTGGTTTCGGTCCACGGCACCGCGGCCGGGGCCGGCATGTCGCTGAGCTTCATGGGCGATTTCTGCATCGCCGCCGACAATGCCCGGTTCGTTCCCGCCTATGCCGGCATCGGGCTCACGCCCGACGGCGGCGGGACGGTGGGGCTGGTGCGGGCGCTCGGCCCGCGCCGCGCCCTGCATCTTCTCGTCGGCGAGGACCAGTTTCCGGCCACGCTCGCCCACTCGATGGGGCTGGTGACGCGGCTCGTGCCCGAAGCCGACCTCGCGGCCGAGACGCTCGCCTTCGCCGAAAGGCTGGCGCGGCTCGACCCCGATGCGGTCGCGGGAACCCGGCGTCTGGTCGCGCAATCGCCGGGCCGCTCCCTCCCAGAGCAGCTGGAAGCGGAGATGGCCGAACTGAAGCAGCGCATGCGCTCCGACACGTTCCGCCGCGCCGTGCGCCGGTTCGCCGATGCGTGACCGGGCCGCTTGCCACCACGATCTGACCAAGGAGCGCAACCATGCATGAAATGCCGTTGGCAATCGTCACCGGAGCCGCGCAGGGGTTGGGAGCCGCCTGCGCCCGGCTCCTTAGCGCGGACGGTTTCGCCGTATGCCTGCTCGACCGCGATGCCGAGGGCCTGAACCGCACCGCCGCCGGTATCGCCGCCTCCGGTGGCGTCGCCGACACGATGGTCGTCGATCTTCTCGACGAGGCCGCGGTGCTGGTTCGATCGCCGGGTATGCGGAACGCCGGCGCCTGAAGGCGCTGGTCAATGCCGCGGGGCTTGTCTCGCTGGGAACCGTCGCCGACATCAGCGTCGACGACTGGGACCGCGTCCTCGGCGTGAAGCTGCGCGGCGCCTTCCTGACCTGCAAGGCGGCGATCCCGATCATGATCGACAATGGAGGCGGCGCCATCGTCAACATCGCCTCGATGTCCGGGCGCACCAAATCGGTGGCCACCGCGCCCAATTACGTCGCCTCGAATGCCGGCCTCATCGGCATGACGATGACGCTGGCGGCGCAGCATGCGAGACAGAATATACGGGTCAACGCCGTCGCGCCGGGCGTGATCGAGACGCCGATGCTGCAAGCCTATCGCGCCGAGCAGCTCGACGCCATCCGCGCCGCGGTTCCCCTCGGCCGTTTCGCCGCGCCGGAGGAGATCGCGGCCGTGGTGTCGTTTCTCGTATCGGACAAGGCCAGCTACATTACCGGCGAAACGATCAATGCCAATGGCGGCATGTTCATGGTCTGAGCCGATCACCGTATAGGGCCAAGGAGGATTGCCCGATGTACCTGACTCAACCTCTGCACCGCGCGCTCCAGCAGAAGCCGGATGCGCTGGCCGCGATCGACGGCGAAAGCCGATGGACGTTCCGCGAGCATGTCGATCGCGTCGCGCGGCTTGCGGGCGCCCTCCACGGGCTCGGCGTCAAGTCCGGCGACCGGGTGGCCATGTATGCCGCCAATTCCGGCCGCTATCTCGAATATCTCATGGCCGTGCCGTGGGCCGACGCCGTTCTGGTGCCCGTCAACACCCGCTGGAGCGTCGCCGAGATCGGCGACAGTCTGATCGACGCCGGGGCCGAAATCCTCCTGGTCGACGACACATATGTCCATACGGTTCCGGAGCTTAAGGAACGCTGCCCCGGGCTGCGGCATGTCGTCTATTGCGGCCCTCGCGCCGACAACGGCTGGATCGACTACGAGACGCTGATCGAAGGCGCGGCGCCCGTGGTCGACGCCCGCCGGGGCGGTGACGCGCTGGCGGCGCTGTTCTATACGGGCGGAACGACCGGCCGCTCTAAGGGCGTGATGCTCAGCCACGCCAATCTCATGACCTCGGCCCTGGGCTGCGCCGCGGTCGGCTTCTGGGCGACGCCCGGAGGCCGCTATCTCCATTCCGCGCCCATGTTCCATCTGGCGGATCTATGCCTGTGGGCGGCGCACTCGCTCGTCGGCAGCACCCATGTCATCGTCCCCGGCTTCGAAGCCAGCCGCGTGCTGAAGGCCATCGAGGAACACGCCGTCACCGACGTCTTCCTGGTGCCGACCATGATCCAGATGCTGATCGATCATCCGGATTTCCCGAAACACGATCTCTCCAGCGTCAGGCGGCTGTGCTATGGCGCCTCGCCGATCTCGCCCGAGGTGCTCGACCGGACGCTGAGGCTGCTGCCGGGCGTTGACCTTGCCCAGGCCTACGGCATGACCGAGCTTTCGCCGGTCGCGACCCTGCTCGGGCCCGACGAGCACCGCGCGGCGACGCCGCGCCGCTATTCGGCGGGCCGGGCCGCGCCGCACAGCGAGGTGCGGGTGGTCGACCCCGCCGGCGAGGACGTTCCCCTCGGCGAGGTCGGCGAGATCGTCAGCCGGGGCGGGCACGTCATGCTCGGCTACTGGAACCAGCCGGACGCTACCGCGGCCGCCGTCAAGGACGGATGGATGCACACCGGCGATGCCGGCTATCTCGACGAGGAAGGCTATCTGTTCGTCGTCGACCGCATCAAGGACATGATCATTTCCGGCGGCGAGAACGTCTATTCCGCCGAGGTGGAGAAGGCGATCTCGCGGTTGCCGGCGGTCGCGTCCTGCGCCGTCATCGGCGTGCCGGACGACACCTATGGCGAGCGCGTCCATGCGGTGGTCGTCCTTCGCCCCGGGCAATCGCTCACGATCGAGGAGCTGCGCGAGCACGTGAAGCGACAGATCGCCGGCTACAAGGCGCCGCGCAGCATGGAGGTCGTCGCCGAGCTGCCGGTATCCGGCGCGGGGAAGATCCTGAAACGCGAATTGCGCGACCGGCATATGGCGAAGCCGGGCGGCAGCTCCGGCTGACGCTCTCACCTGCTCGACGAATTGCTCACCCTCTGCGCCAGCAGCGCCAGATGCTCGACTGCGCCGCCGCCGATCCGGTGCAGGCGACATGCGTTGAAGCGGTGCACGGGCAGTTCGATCACGGTTCGCACGATCCGCAGCCGCCCTTCGGCCAGTTCCCGCAACGCCGCCGCCTCGGGGGCGACGCAGATGCCGATGCCGTCGACCGCCATCTGGATGATCGAGGTCAGCGACGAGTTGGAGTAGATCCGCGGCGGCTTGTCTCCGGCCCGGCGCAGCGCCCGATGCACCGTCAGATAGGGCGAGGTAGCCTTGGGCTGGGTGATGATCGGCACCCGCCGCAACGTGTCGATTTCCAGCGGCTCCGGCCCGAGATCGAGCTCGGGCGCGGCCAGGAACACCAGCGGCGCGTTGAAAAGCGGCAGCTTGACGATCCGGTCGTCCTCGCCGAGCCCGAGGCACAGGCACAGATCGAGCTCGCCGCGCACCAGATGGTCGAGCATCACCGGCGAGACGTCGACCGTCAGGTCGATGACCAGATCGGGATAGTGCGCCTGGACGCGCTCGAGGAACTGGTTCAGCCACAGCCGCACGATCGTCCGATCAGGCCGAACCTTGAAATTTTGGCCGTTCGGAGTCACAATCGCGGCCTCAATCATTTCGCGATGAGCTTGCCGCAGCGCCACACCGGGGTCGGTTCCGGCTGGGGGCGAAATGACACCCTAAGCATTCTTTTCTTTGGGCCAGAGATACTCGCCAGTCAGCAGGATATGCGCCCAGCCCAGTGGGGATATGTGGGCCAGCAGCTCGGGCGGCACGTCGAGCCCTTCGTCCCGCCGCTGTGCGACGGCATGGCCGAGATGGACGGTATTCCAGTAGATGATGATCGCGGTCAGAAGATTGAGGCCGGCAATCCGGTAATGTTGTCCCTCTGTCGTGCGATCGCGGATTTCACCCTGGCGACCGATACGGAGCGCATTCTTGAGGGCATGGTGGGCTTCACCCTTGTTGAGCCCGATCTGGGCGCGCCGCTGCATCTCCGTGTCGAGGATCCACTCTATAATGAAGAGTGTGCGTTCGATACGGCCGACCTCGCGCAGCGCGACCGCGAGATCGTTTTGGCGCGGGTAGGAAGCGAGCTTGCGCAGGAGCTGGCTGGGTCTGATCTTGCCGGCGGCCATAGTGGCGGCGCAGCGGAAAAGATCAGGCCAGTTCGCAACGACCAGTTCCTCGCGGATTTTGCCGCCTACCAACTTGCGCAACTCTTTGGGTGTCGCATCGGGATTGAACACGTACAGCCGCTTCGATGGCAGGTCTCGGATGCGCAGGACGAGCCGGTAACCGAGCATGGCGCTGGTCCCGAACAGATGATCGGTGAAGCCGGCCGTGTCGGCATACTGCTCGCGAACCTGACGGCCAACCTCGTTCATCAGGAGGCCATCGAGAATATACGGCGCCTCGCTGACGGTGGCCGGAATCGTCTGTGAAGCGAACGGCGCGAACTGGTCGCTGACATGAGTGTAAGCCTTGAGGCCGGGATCGGCGCCATATTTGGCGTTGACCATGTTCATGGCCTCGCCCTGGCGCGCCGAGGGAAAGAACTGGCCATCGCTCGATGCCGTCATCCCCATGCCCCAGAAGCGCGACATAGGCAATTTGCTCTGGGCAGCCACCACCATGCCCAGCGCCTGGTTCATGGCTTCGCTTTCAACATGCCAACGGGCGAGGCGCGAGAGCTGCCAGTAATCATGCGTATTCGTGGCCTCTGCCATCTTGCGCAGGCCCAGGTTCAGCCCTTCCGCGAGCAGGACGTTGAGCAGGCCGATCCGGTCGCCGCATGCAACTCCGGTTCTCAGATGGGTGAAGGCGTCGGTGACGCCGAGCTCGGCATCGACCTCGAGCAAGATGTCGGTGATCCGCACGGGCGGCATTCGACGATAGAGATCCAGTATCAGCTCTTCAGCGTTGTCGGGAACGTCCGCCGTCAATCGGTCGATCCTCAAGGTGCCATCTTCTATGCTGCCGTGGGGGATGGTTCCGTTGCGGGTTGCCCGGGCGAGCCGCTTCAGAGCGTCGGCCAGCCGCACCTTGCGATCCGCCAGCCAGCCCTGCGGGTCGATCGGCACGGCCAACCTCACGTTTTCTTGTGCCGTATTCATCGGCACCAGCACCTGCTTGAGATCGCCATAGCGGCGCGAATGAGCGAGCCAGATATCCCCGGAGCGGAAAGCGTCGCGGAGGTGGAACAGAACCGCGACTTCCCAGAGCCGATCGTCTCCTTTTTCCTGCGTGCGCAAATGACGATGCCATTTCGAGTTGGGCCTCAGGAAGCTCCCATCTGCCGATGCTGACGACCGTATTTTCCCGATAGCCGCGGCTGCCGCAACCAATGGCTGCGCGACCGGCGCGGCCTCGATCTTCAGGCATCGCAACATGCGCGGCGCATAACGGCGGAAGCGATGATATCCCTGTCCGACATGAGCCAGCGGCTCGTCGGCCAGCGTGTTGCTGAGCTGGGCGCCTGTCGCGACCAATTGATCGAGCCGGTGCCACTCCGCCGAATTGGCGACCGCCATTTCCAGCGGCACACCATCGTTGCGGGCCTCAAGCAACGAGGCGCCCAATGCGGTGAAGGCGCGGATCGTATCGGTGAGCGCTGCCTTGGAACCGGCAATCGTCTCGTCATGCAGCCGCTTCGCCTCTCGCCAGGTCTTCCCGACGATCCGGTCATGGGTTTCGACGACAGTATCGGCAATCGCCGCTTCCCACTCCACTACGCAAACAGCAAGGATCGCCCAGCGCCGGTCCGAAGTGATGTCACGCAAGCCGTCGGTGAAGTAGCGTTCACCCTGCCGGCGCAGGCGTGCGACACGGTGGGGTGGCGTGCCGGCGAGAACCTGATGATCGAGATTCAGATTACGCAGAAACTCCAGTCTGTCGAGCAGGCGGTTTGCGGCAGCCGAGTTGTTGCCGACCTCGAAATTGCGAAGCCAAATGAAGCGGCTGACGTTGCCTGCCAGCATCTCGGTCAGAAGCCCATCCAATTGCTCACGCGCGTCAGCATCCAGCTTTTCCGCGATCCGCGTTTCGATTCGGCGTTCGGCGGCGACCAGGGCATCCGCGCACAGGCGCTCGATTGTCGACACGGCCGGCAGAATAGTCGAAGTCTCCCGGCATCGCGCAACAAAACGCTGGGCAAGATCCTCGTTCGATCTGGCATCTTCAGCCTGATAGAAGAGCCAGTCCCGCAGATCACGGGCGCCACGGCCTGAGAACGTCTTGTAGCCGTAGATTTCGCGCAGCGTGTCCATGTGCTGCTGACGGGTCTGACGCCGAGCGGCATAGGTGACAAGCGCATCGGCCGGAATGCCGAGCTGAGCGCCAATAAAGGAAAGGACTTCGTGCGGGATCATCTCGCCCGGAGCCAATGCACGGCCCGGATATCGCAATGCGCAAAGTTGCAGGGCAAAACCGAGCCTATTTTCCGGCCTGCGACGTTGCTCGATGTTTTCCAGATCGTCGTCGCCCAGTGTGTAGTGCTTCAACAACGACAGATCGTCCGTCGGCAGATCGAGCAGCGCCGATCGCTGTCGCTCGGTGAGAATATGGCGTCGTGGCATTCGATCTGTCCCTATTGAAGTATAGTCTGTTCTGGACAACACTCAGCCCGTGCAAATCAAGGCTTTCCGGCGCCCAAATCCATGAGGATTCAATTGGGACAACGTGCCGCCATCTACTGCCGCGTTTCAACAGCCGATCAGTCGTGCGGGCGGCAAGAACGTGACCTGACGACATTCGCCGGCCGTGCCGGCTACGATGTGGTGGCAACTTTCAAGGAGACTGGCTCCGGCGCAAAACTCGACCGGGCCGAACGCAGGAAGGTCCTGGCTCTCGCCCAGGCCAGGCAGATCGATGCGATCCTGGTCACGGAATTGTCGAGATGGGGACGCTCGACAATCGACTTGCTCAATACGCTGCGCGAACTGGAAAACTGGAAGGTTTCCGTCATCGCCATGAACGGGATGGCATTCGACCTGTCGTCGCCGCATGGGCGGATGCTGGCGACTTTCCTCTCCGCCATTGCGGAGTTCGAACGCGACCTGATCAGCGAACGGGTCAAGTCCGGCCTCGCCGCAGCAAAAGCACGCGGCAAAAAGCTCGGCCGCCAGGCCGGCGAGCGGCCTAAATCGGATCGGCTTGCATCGAAGGTCATGACACTGAACGCCGAGGGCCGGAGCTACCGCTGGATCGCTCGCGATCTCGGCATCAGCAAGAACACCGTCGCTGACATCGTCAAGCGCAACAGACTTTCCCTGGCTCCAAAGATAGGGGGTTGAGTAGCAACGGAACAGAAAACCTACATAAGGCAGCACGCCTCAAGGC
>VFQS010002702.1_pt1 | contig 14233 bp, 15 predicted proteins | sample 3512361 | NCBI WGS metagenome assembly VFQS01 (sample SAMN10412375, study PRJNA504923) | tailings metagenome | isolation source: Relicate 1 Philex TSF3 active mining | place: Philippines
CTATGAAGAGATTTTGGTAATATTATCGGGACCTGAATGGACAAGTAATGAATTATTATGAGTACAGTAGGTGGTGGAGTTAATATTGTAACTAATGGTCTTGTATTATACTTAGACGCTACAAATACAAAATCCTATGTTTCTGGATCAACCACTTGGAATGATGTTAGTAGAAGTAGAAATAATGGTAGTTTAATTAATGGTCCTACATTTAATTCTGCTAATGGTGGGAGTATAGTGTTTGATGGTGTAGATGATTATGTAAATTTTTCTTTAACTATTCCTACTTCTACAGTATATACTGTATGTTGTTGGTTTACTGCGGCTGCTGGAAATTGGAATGGCTCATTGTTCGGTTTTGGAACTGGTGCTAGTCCTAATACTCAAAATGTATATTTATTTGGTGGTGGTGGTGGATGTGGATCGCCTGCAGGAGGATCATTTGGATTTAATACATGGAATTGTGATTCTTATGGTATAGGGAACGCATCAACACTATTAAAAAACAACGGGTTTCATCATGTTACTGCTATTTTTAGAAACCAATCGGTAAATACTAATGTTTTATGGTTAGATGGTGTACCGCAAACTTTATCCCAACAATTTGGAATAACAAATAACACATCTAACTTAACTAACCAATTCAAAATAGCATCAAATGGGTGGTATGTTTCAGACCAATTATGGCGTGGATCTATATCACTATGCCAAGTTTACAACCGTGCCCTCTCATCAACAGAAATCCAACAAAACTTTAACGCAACCAAATCTCGTTTTGGTCTTTAATATATTTATAAAATATGGCAAATGAATTAATAATTAAAAATGGTTTTGTTTCAAAAGGTAACTCAACAATAGAAGGTACTTTTAGCGGGTCAACTCTCAAAACAAACACAATAGATACCTCACTTAGGAATTTATATGCATCTGATCTAACACCAACGGTTGATTGGGAGGCGACTCAGCTGGTGGGTGTTGGTGGTTCGGTTATTTTAGATTGGACACAGGGTTTAATAAAAGATTCGGGACCTAACTTGAGTATTGATTGGAATAACAGGATTTTATATGATGGTAGTGAAATAGGTGTTTTAGATTGGCAAAATAAAATCATGACAGGAATGACCAATATTGAAACCACAAATCTAACACTTAGTGGAACAAACATAACATCCTCTTGGACATCATACACACCTGTATGGACATCGAATGGTGTAACACAGCCAACTATAGGTAATGGCTCAATTACAGGCGCATACAAATTGATTGGTAAGACTTGTTTTTATAGAGGTAAATTGGGATTTGGGTCAACAACAGCAGGAGGAACCGGTGTTTGGGAAATTTCTTTACCTTTTGCTGCCGTTTCTGGTGATGGAGTTCAAATACCTGTCTCAGTTTTAGACAATGGTAATAATTGGTTTATGGGATTGATGAATGGTGCTTATGGTGGATTTACAACTAAAAGTTCGATACTTGTCCCATCAATATTGAACATCGGCTTAAGTCAAGGTATGGATGCCACTTCACCATTTACATGGGGTGATACCGATAATTTTCTTTGGAATGGTTCGTATGAAATTGCATAAGTATTCTTTCTTTACTACCAACCATTTGTTTATACCAAACGTTTTTATCATCTAACCAAACATAAGGATCATCAGGATTTTCAGTCCAATTATGTTTAGAATAGTAATCAAAATCTTTACGTAATAAATTTGCTCTATGAGATGAATGAAACTCTTCACAACCTAACCAATGAGGTAAGATAAATTCACCTTCAATTGTTTCATACTCCATAGTATTTTTGAAACCACGTTCTTTCCATACATCAATACAGTCGTTGTAATACTGTTTAAGTGCGTTTACATAATCACGCCACATTACTGAACACGGGTGATTTAACCAACCCTTATATGGTTTACCATCTTTACGTAATCGACCCGTAATTGCTGATATGATTTGATAAGCCTCAACACGTTGCTTACCAAGACGTTTATTGTCTAAAGATTCTAATGATTTTCTGAAATCTGAATAAGGAAGAAATGTTTGCATAATACAAAGATAATGTTTTTTTTTCTTTTTACAAAGTTTTTTATTTAATGTTATATTTATTATTATAAAAATTAATATTATGAAAAGAATTATCAGATTAACAGAATCGGATTTAGTAAAAATAGTAAAAATGGTTATCAATGAAGATGACCCAAAAACCTCCACTGCTGTGGCAAAAACACCAGCAAAAAAAGTCGAGGTATCATTTAAAATGAGTACTGGTGCAGGATTAAGACAAAATTTAAAAAATGTTATGGAATGTAAAGTTTATGGCACACTAATGAATAACCCAAAAACAGGAAAATATGGTCCTCCAAATCAATTATATTTAATATTATCAAAAAATGGTCAGTATGTCCCATCTATAAACTTTAGACTTAATACAACGAATAATACATATTATATGGAACCTGGACAAAATAACTTAAAAGTTGGAAGTAACCTTGTAGAATTCTTAAGATATAAAACAGATCATATAGTCGATAAAAATCCCGCAACAGCATTAACACAAATTATATCAAATATTAAAAATGATACTGGAGCTGAAGTAAATATAGACCCAAGAGTCGTTAGTGATATTAAAGGTGCATATGATATATATTGGAAGACGGGGATAATAGATGTTAAACAGACACCTATAACCGGCGGGGTGTTAAAACCATTTAAAAGAGCAATATTAGACAAATATATCAATCCTGAAACTAATCAAGAATACATAGATAATCGCAAATTAGTATTAGGTAATGGTGCTTATGGTTTTATTATAAAAAATGATACAATAGCAGGACTTACAAATGTAGGTACCAGATCAGAACTTGTAACATTTTTAAGACAATCAGGTGCCGTTCCAGAAACCATGGATACATCTACCATTTTAGCTAAAGCGAAGGCAGAGGCTCAGGCTTATTATAATCAATTGAATCAATAATTACACAGATAAATAACAATTAAAAAAGGGGAATCGACTTCCCCTTTTTTAATTTTCTACATTATTCAAAATTTACAGATATCTAATTTGATGTATGATATTTATTATTTCTCCGTCAATCACATCGATTCGAAAATCAATGAAATTATCAACATTTTTACCATACGAATTATCATCTTTAAAATAGATTTTATAACAAACCATATAGTATGATTTTTTATATGCGGGATCTAATTCTTCATGCAAATCTAAAACAGATTCTAACTTGATTTTTACATTTTTTTTGTTTTCTAAAATTTTAAAAGCCTGTGCAATATAATACTTATCGATTGGGTGTCTTTGGTTATTCAATTCATCTGTATAAGGGTTCAATAAAGAAAAGAATACAATTTGATCATTTTTTGGTCCGTTATCATATAAAAAAGAGGCTAATGTGGTTATATCTTCATTGGTGATGTACCCAGTTAACAACGGGACAACTTTTGCTTGAATTTCATTGGTTTTTTCGATGTTTTTTGCATCTACAGGATTTCTTTGTGAAAAAGAAACTAAACTAAATAAGATTAAAATTGAGGATAAGAATAGAGATTTCATGTTTTTATTTTTTTAAGGGTTTATATAAATGATTACAATACAAAGATAGGTATTTTTTTCTCACTACCAAACTTTTTATTGACTTTTTGAAAAAAAATCCCACCATAATTAAATAGGTCTTTTAATTATACAACCTAATACCCACCCATCATTTAGGTATTTATCTAAATCTTCATTTATTACTCTTTTATTTTTACCATTTTTATTAACCCATTTCCTACCAACGCAAGATGGACCAGATAAATGACGTATTTTTTCAAATTGTTCCTTTAATGTTAGTTTCTTTTTTTCTTCTAAGTGAATACCAAAAACCCAACCATCAGATATGTGAAATTCAATTTCCTCTTGTTTTACCATTTTGTTTTTAAAATCTTTGTTCATCCATTTTCTGGCCCACACAGAATTATCACTACCAACACCTTTATTTTTATTTTTTAAACTAAGTTTAAGTTTAGTTTCTTCACTATGATTTTTACCTGTCCAATCATAAAATTGTTTTTTTTCTCTTTTTCCAAGAGCTTCACTTTTTTTATACGCTTCAGACATTTTTTTAGAGAATTTTTTTTTATATTCAGGATCTTCCATGTTTTTTTTGAATTTTTCATTACCCGCCTTACTTGTTTTCATCATGTGATTTTCATTTATAAAACCACCACCCCCTCCTGGTTGTAAATTCATACAATATTTATCACTAAGTAATATGTTATTTACAATTTCTTTTTCTTTTTGTTTTAACTCTTCTCTGTTAGAACAAAATTCCAATATTTCTTTTTTATGATTTTCTTTTCCGTGATAATTTATTGAATTCCATAATCTCTTTCCACTACCTAAATATTCGTCGTCGAGATTGTCTGTGGTGTGTATACCTATATAGTACCTATTACTTACTATACATGTTGTTTTATATATGTAATGATATTTTTTTAGACTTTTAGACATTTTATCTTTTAGTAATAAATATCATAAAAGTCTAAAAAATATCCAGAGTGGAGGTGCGGCGACTCGAACGCCGGTCCATAATATCCTGTCAGATAAGGACTACACGTTTAGGTTAACATTTTCTAATGTTCCAAAATAGATGGTTTTTTAAAATCCGAACCAACAAACAGATACAACCAAATGACCCCCTGATTGTTAGGGGTTGTTCCTTTTCGGGTAGAAACCACACCTTTGTAAAGACTTCTGTTGCTAGGTTATATGTCCACCGACCCCCCGTTTCCGTGCTTAACTTAAGCTACAGTAACTTGCTCAGTTGAAATTAAACCAACCACTGAAAGGTTATCAAGTACGTTGCCGTATATAAGTCGAATCAGTTTTTAAGGAGATTAATTCAGTCCCCACGTGCCCTTATTCCTCAGCCGATACCTGTCAAATCCAAAAACACCCCCATATTTTCAAAGAACTTATACAAAGATAATACATTTGTTTCTATTATCCAATATATTTATATAAATATGTTGAAAAAAAAGTTTATTTTTGAAAACGATCATGAAGAAGATCCTGACGACTGGTCTGATTATAAAAACATCATGTATTTAGCAAAAAATAGAATCAGTCCATATGGTGTTACTTTTGAAACATCTGATGGTAAAAGTTTTGATGACATTATTGATATTACTCGCGACGGTATAATTTTTACTTTTGATGGATTAAAAGATTATTTACAATTCTTTTTTCCTGAAGAATATGAAGATGATACTGATGGTGAATATGATGCTAGTAATTATGAATCAATGCTTTATGGTAACTGGAGTTGGTATGATGATTTTTATGATAGAGATGTTGAAGATTGGAGAGAAGGTTATGTTACAGATCGTTTTAGAAAAAATCATTTAGAATTAATTAGAGATATAACAAAAACTATTTCACCAAGATTATACATAAAACTATCAAAAGTTTTAGAAGGAAAAGAGGAATATGATGGAATATTAAATATTGAAGTAAGAGATTTTTTAGATACAATAAATATTGGTGATAATATAGTAGAGGCATACACAGACGCTAATTACCAAGCAGTTGTAGATGAAATACCAAAAGGAATTAGAGAAACATATTGTGATTGTTTAAGAAATGTTGGTGTTGAAAGATATAGTAAAAAAACTTGTTTTTGGAAATACGAAATGGATTGGGGGTCTTGTATGATGTTATATGCTCGTTTTGGAACTGACGAAGATAAACTTTTAGATTTATTATTTGAATCAATTAAAAAAGAAGGTATTAGGCATTTACCTGCATATTATGAAATGCAATATGAATTTTGGGATACTGATAGATTTGAAACTACATGGAATACAAAAGTTACAAAAGTTCTTGAAAAAAAATTAGAAGACATTCAAAATAATCCTGAAGATTACGACGAAAAATATATAGAAGTTATAGATAAAGTATCTCAACTTGGAGGAATTAATACTTGGATCAAAACAAAAGACGGTAAATATGAAATATTAATTAGCGATATTGAACCAAGTACTAGTTTAATTAAATATAAAATTAAAGAACCTTATAAGTGGCAAACTAAAGTAGGAAAAACTGATATTGATAGTTTAATTAGTATGATTTATAACGAGAAGTTATTTAACATGTTGGAATATATTGATAGATTTTCAATACTTAGAAATAAGACGTTCCTTTAATATCTCATAAAGATAAACCAAATCATCATCATTTATAAAAAGATTATTACCGTCAAAAATATCTGATATTGTAATACCATCTTTTTCTTCAATTACATCAATACTTTCTAATTGATGAACAGGGTAATCCTCAATTTCTTCATCATCTTCAAATTGTAATAAAGAATTCATAACAGTTTGTGGTGTATAAACAATTGGTTTATATTCGTACTTATATTTTTTCAATCCCAATTCTTTAACCATATTTAACCCTGCAGTAATTGCATTTTTTACATCTTCTATTGATACAAATTCTTCTTTTGAGTGCATATTGTAATAACCACAAGACATGTTTATACAACAAACATCAATTTTCTTTTTTAATTGTGATATATCAGTATAAGGGTGTGATTGAACAAGCATTTCATTTCCAAAAGCACTTTCAATAGCGTCAATTGATTTAATAAAAAATTCACTATCACGTTCAAATAAACGAACTCCCGAGCAAATCTCGGTAATTAGGTGGTTACCTGGCGCATCGTATTGAGTAATATATCCAACATCTTGTAAGAAGTTTTCATCGCATTTTGATGATCCGTGACAACCGGTTTCTTCTGAAACAAAAAGACCAATTTTTACTTTATCTAAAGTTTTAAGTAATTCAAGACAGATAAATACACCACATTTATCATCACCACCAATACCTGTTGGATTACCATCTTCGGTATATGCTTTCAAGCATGGAACCTCATCATTATTAAATGATTTACCAAAAGTGTTTGGTCTGATGAGGTTTTCTTCTTTTACAATGATTTTATCTACCTTTTGATGAACGGTGTCCGTGTGAGCAATAAACATTGGGTAATATTCACCTTTGTTTAATTCTCCTTTAGTTACATATATGTTCATCATATCATCTCGGTAGTAGGAGACGCCTGGAATTATGTCAAGTTCATTACAAAGATATTCCACCATATCTTCTTCTTGATATGTTTTGGAAGGAACTGATAGTAAATCTTTGAATTTTTGTATATTCATTTGGTTTTTTTACAAAGATAATAATTTTTTCAACAATTACCCAACTTTTGTTTTTCTTTTTGTTGGTTTTTTTATCTTTACCTCTGTTTTTTTATCTTTGTCATTATATGAAAGTATAAATTTAGAACCTTTTTCAGGATTATCACTTATCACTTTATCAGTGACAGCGTCATCAACCCACTTTTGAATAGTTCTTTTTAATATACGAGCACCAAATCTAGTGTCGGTACCTACACTAATAATGTGTTTTTTCAAACTATCATCAACCTCTAATTCAAAATCAATTCCTTGAACTCTTTTATAGACTTTTTCTAATTCTAAATCAACTATCTTTAATAAGTCAGTCTCATTTAAATCTTTAAAATAAATAATTTCATCAAATCTATTAATAAATTCAGGTGCAAACTTTTTGAATAACTCCTTTTCTAACAAAGATTTTATTTCTTCTTCTTTTCTTTCTACTTTTGAATTTGTTGAAAACCCGACACCTGTACCAAAATCTTGAACTATTTTTGTACCAACATTCGATGTCATTAGTATTATTGTGTTTTTGAAATTAATTTTTCTTCCGTGACCGTCAGTTAAGAAACCTTCATCTAACATTTGTAAAAACACATTAAAAATTTCAGGATGTGCCTTTTCTATTTCATCTAATAAAATAACAGAATATGGTTTATTTTTAATTTTATTTAAAAATGGTGAACCATCTTCATAGCCAACATACCCTGGTGCTGTTCCAGTTAGTTTTGATGTTGCAATTTTGTCTGAAAATTCACTCATATCTAACCTAATAAGTGCATCTTCAGTATTAAACATGTGTTTTGCCAACTGCTTTGCAAGTTCCGTTTTACCGACACCAGAATTACCAATCAATAAACCACTAAATATTGGTTTTTTTGGATCATTAAGACCAACTTTATTTCTTTGGATTGCTTTTGATATTTTTGCAACCGCATCATCTTGACCTATAACCTTTTTGGATAAAGTTTCTTTTAATGTTTTTAATTGTTCTGTTTCATCTGTTGAAATTTTTGATATTGGGATTTTGGTCATTAAAGAAACAACATCATATACTACTTCTTCAGTTACTTCACTCTTGAAAAGATTTCTGTTCTTCTCGAAATCATTTTTTTCTTTTTCTAATTCATTAAGAATGTTTCTCTCTTTATCCCTTAAATTAGCGGCTTCCTCATATCTTTGACTATTGATTACTCTAACTTTTTCCTTTTTGATGTCCTCCGCTTGCTTTTTTAGCTCCTCAATAATTTCAGGTAACTTAATTTCTACTTGAGATCTTGCACCGACCTCGTCAATTATATCAAACGCCTTATCAGGAAATTCTCTATCCGTAATATATCTGTCAGCTAATTCAACACATAACCACAGTATTTCATCAGTATATTTTACTTTATGATGATCTTCATATCTATCTTTTACATTTTTAATTATTTGAAAAGTCTCTTCTTTTGATGAAGGATCTACCATAACTTTTTGAAATCTTCTTTCTAATGCTCCATCTTTTTCTATATTTTTTCTATACTCTTCTAAAGTTGTTGCACCAATACATTGTAGTTCACCTCTTGAAAGTGCGGGTTTAAAAATGTTTGATGCGTCCATTGATCCTGATGCGTTTCCTGCTCCGATCATTGTATGAATTTCATCAATAAAAATTATTATATCAGGATTATTGTAAAGTTCCTCCATAATAACTTTCATTCTTTCTTCAAACTGACCTCTATATTTAGTTCCGGCAACAATTGATGTGAGGTCCAATGAAACTATTCTTTTGTTGTATAAGTTCTGAGGACATTCACCCTCAAATATCTTTTTTGCTAAACCTTCCACGATTGCCGTTTTACCACAACCAGGTTCTCCTAATATTATAGGATTATTTTTTTTACGTCTTGAAAGTATCTGAGCAATTCTATTGATTTCATCTTCTCTACCTACAACAGGGTCTAATTTACCTTCTTCGGCTAATTTAATTAAGTCTCTTGAAAAGTTATCTAAAACAGGTGTTTTTGTCTTATTATCTGTATTTTTATTTTTTGATTTTTCAGAGTCGTCAAATGATTCAATCATTGTTTGAGTTTTAAAGTTTTATTTAAGATAATTTTAATATAATACTTTAAAATAATCAATAATTTTTATAATATTAGAAATATTGTCAGTAAATTTTTTATCATACTGACATTTTGTCATATATTTAAATTTGGCATTTATTTGGTAAAGTAAAACGGGAAAATAAACTTATAAAAAATTAAAATTATGTTATTTAGAAATTTTCACAATTTAAACCGATTATTTAAAGATTTAGATTCTATTGAAGATTTTTTCAAAGAAATTAATCCACAAAGTGGAAAAGAGCAAGTACAAAAAGGAAATGATGAAAATGGTGAGTGGGAAAGAAGAACCTATGTATCAGACACCGGTCTTTTTTCTTATTCTTTTTTAATTAGAAAATCAGATAACTCAAAAAGTATTGATGAAATTTCGAAATTAAAATACGAATTAAATGAATCTGTCGAAAAACAGGATTTCGAAAGGGCGGTTGAACTACGAGATAAAATAAATAAATTGGAAAAAAACAAAAATGAATTAACTAAACTCAATCAAGAACTAAATGAATGTATAAAAAAACAAGATTTTGAAAAAGCAATTAAACTGAGAGACAAGATTAATAGTTTAAAATAAAAATGTTCATATTTTGAGTTTAAAATCCACCAGTTTAGGTGGATTTTTTTTTTTGGTTATATTTATATGATATAATTATATTTTTTATGGAAAAAAATTTGATAGAGGAAATAGAAAAATTTAATATGATGGTAAATTATGATCCATCTAAAGTTTTATCTGAACAAGGTAAAAGATTAGATTTGACAGGAAAAATTGAGAGAAGTAAAGTTCCTAGATTTTTTGGTAAACACAGTGGAGGTATTGAGGGAGGAATAACTGTCACGTCAGTTAGAGAATCCGATGTAGAATTGAACTCGTCTTCTGACGTTTTAAAAAAAATGAATGATGAGTTATTGAATGACGAGGATTTTAAAAAAGTACCTTATGAAATAAGACAGAATTTAGCAGAAGGTTTTTTTCAAGCAATATTAGAGGGTACAAAATCAGAATATTTAAAAGATTTATCTAGAATGCAAAAAAAAGACATGAGGAAATTTTTTAGAAAATCACAAAGATGGGCATTTCAAATAGACGACGCTTCAAAAATAAACGGTATTGAAGATAAAATCAAGATCTTAGTACCCGTAAAAACTGAAAATTTTGAAAAAATAAAAACAGACTGTATAGAATCAGTTAACGAAACTAATAGATTAAATTCAGAGAAAGAAACAATACTTTCAAATAAATGTAATGTTCTAAAAGAAAAAAAAGAAATTGTTAATGAAACACAAATAATTAATTCCGAAAGAGTCCTTATAGGAAAACCAAGTTTATCCACTGTTTTTGTTTATGAAGATAAACCATTCAAACAGTATAAAGTAAGAGAGGAATATATAGTGAAATCATTAACTCCGGTTAGTTTTAGTTTAGATAGATTAGGTACTAATTTTGAACCAGGAAAAGATGATCCATCAGCATTTGTAAATAATATAGTTCAAACAATTTATAATAATATTATGAAAGCTGAATTTACTTATGAGTTTAATGGACAAAAAAAAACAAAAACAGGTAAAGATATTATCGACGAAAGTAACAGTGGTTTACTTTCTTATATAGATATTGACGCAATAAATTTTATTTCATCCGCTAGTAATACATGGACAGGAAAAGATATTTTAGATTTTACTCACGAAAATGATGGAACTAAAGTTAAGGATATAGATGATTTAGATGTCAAAAGTAAAGGTCAAGAAAATTGTCAAAAAAACATAGACTTATCTAAAAGAAGAAATAAAAATTTAGGTAGTGCAGTAATAAGTGAATTACAAAAACTACCAGGCATAAAAATTACATACCCTGAAGTATCTAGTGAGGTGAGAGTAACAAACACAAAAGGCCTTTTAGATGATGAGGCAATAAAAAAAGGACTTAAAAGGGGTCAATATGCTTCTTTTGATCTAACCTTAATTGGTTATACTTATGACGCAATAACAAAACCAGAAATAGTTAATGCTGCTTCAGTATTTGGTCAAAAAATAATTATGTTAATTTGGAAAGGTAAAGAGAAAGGTAAACTTGATATTGATTTTGGTTTAGTTTTTACTCCTGGTTATCTCCCACATCATGTTTACAGACCAATAATAGACATGTCTGCGGTCGTTGCTGGTTTAAAAGGAGATTTAAAACCTTGTAAAGGATGTCTTAAAATAAGAAAATCAAAACAAACAAAAAGGAGGCATGAAAGAGACCCCCTTTAAGATTATTTTATAATATTATTACCAATAATATTATCATCGGCAAACATAATCACCACAGTATAAAAGTTTTTATGAAACATTACATCAATACCGATGTAATCATAATTGAACATATGAATTATTTCTTTATGTTCTTTAGAATCTAAAAAAGATTTTAATATATGTTTTGCAATAATATTATTTGTGGTATTTGGATTTTCAAAAATATAATTATTAGGATTAGTCCCTAAAAATAATATTTCACTAAGTGGAATATATTCTTTTTTTGTGTCGTAAAATGATAGTCGATCAAAGTAATGTTTTAAAATAGTATCGGACCCTACGTAGTCATATTTTCCTATTTTTTTGCTTTCATGATGACAAATTAAAAATTTATCTGGTTCATTTGGTATATTACCCAAAAATCTATTATGATGAAAACAAGCCTTATCAACGACATCACTTCTTTTGATATTAAAAACAGTGTCCTTTGTTTCATTGGCGTAGTTAACAAAAACATCAAAAATTGATTGTTCTAAACCTAATTCTGAAAAATTGTTTTTTTGAGAAATTGACAAATTAGTCGTTAAAATTGCTAGTAATAAAGTGATTATTTTTTTCATGTTTATTAATTTATAATACAAATATAATGCTTTTTTATTTATTTTTTTATTTTTTTTTAATATTTTTTTTTAAAAAAATTATGGGAATAAAAAAAACAACAATAGAAGGTACCAAAATAACTTGTGAAATACAATCAAGTAATTTAAAAAAAACAGAGTATGATACCGATAGTAAAAAATTACTCGTAGAATTCAACAATGGTATGACATATGAATATGACGAAGTTCCACATAACATATATGCTCAGTTTAGATTATCTGAATCACAAGGTAAATTTTTCAATTCACAAATTTCAAAAACATATAAATACAAAAAATTAGATAAATAATTTTTGTGCCATATTTATATACATGGCGATAAGTAAAAAAATAATCAATAGTTTTTATTTACAGGACGAATTAAATCCCGACGTTTGGTTTTTACCAAATGAAAAATATATGGGAGATAAGGACGCTCAAAACTATAAACTCAGACCTGAGATAAAAAAAAGGTTGGATAAGGTTGCAGAACTTTTTATAGATTATTTAGATACCGACCTATACGTTCAGGATATTATTTTTGTTGGTTCTTTGGTTGGATACAATTGGAGTGAGTTTTCAGATTTTGACATACATATTGTAATAGACCTTGAAGAGGCGGGTGATAAAAAAGAACTATATGAGGAGCTTTTCAGATTAAAAAAATCAGTTTTTAACGCAGCACATGATATCATGATTAAAGGTTTCGAAACAGAACTTTATGTTCAAGACCTGAATGAAAAAAATGAAAGCCAAGGTGTATATTCTCTAATGGAGGATAGATGGTTAAAGATACCAAAAAGAGAGGATTTTTCTATTGACGAAAAAAAACTAAAATCAAAAATTCAACAATGGATAGATATAATTGACGGTGTTTTAGAAAACGCTAAGGATGAAGACATCGAAGGTGCATTAAAATTAATTAAAAAATATAGAGAAAAATTAAGAAAATACAGAACTTGTGGATTAAAAAGGGAAGGTGAATATTCTTATGAAAATTTGGTATTCAAGTATTTGAGAAGAAATGGTTATATAGGTAAATTGGAAAACTTTAAAAATGAGTTTGTAGATAAAAAATTATCTCTTAAGGAATAAAAAACATAATAAAATAAAATTTATTAAATAAACGTATATTTATATATAAAAAACTATGCCAACAACAGCTTGTACAAATAATTATTACAACACGGTAGTTGTGGGTGTCGCCAATAATATTACTGGCGGTACTAGTATCGTAACATTCAATACACCTAAACCTGAATGGACTGATGGTGACGGAGAAAGAACGATTCAGTGTAACGCAGTTTCTATTGGTGGATTTAATGGACTAAACAGTTAAAAAAAATAAGAAATGGGAGATTTGAGACCACTTGGTAGTGAAAAATTGCAAGGTATGGATAAAATTAATAGAATTTTAGAAATTGCAAATTATAAAGAAACGCCAAAACAAAACATCAACGAATTAAATACAACCAATTATACAGTTCAATTGGCTGACGGATTAACTTACGGTATTGTAAAAGAAAAATCAGGTTATATTATTAAAAAAGGATTAAATGAATCTACATTAGATTATGCTGATCCGATGAGACAAAGAAAATACTTTAGATCGTATTCAGAAGCAATGAAAAAATTAAATCTTACCGCTGCTGAATTGAACCGTGTTTATGAAAACGAAGAGGGCATTTCTTTAATTGGCGAACAAGCCGGTCAAAAAAAAAAGTTCGTACTAAAACTACCTAAGGGAGGAAATAAAACACCTGATGTCGGAAATGACCCGATGTCCGCAACTCCACCACCTGCCGATACTGCAACTCCACCACCTGCCGATACTGCAACTCCACCACCTGCCGATACTGCAACCCCACCACCTGCAGATACTGCAACCCCACCTATGGATTCGACTTCTACAGGAGGTGAAATGGGAGGGTCACCTATGGATACAGGAATGGGTGGTTCTGCAACAGACACAGGAATGGGTACACCACCTGAAGGTGATATGGGTGGAGAACCGACAGA
>VFQS010002704.1_pt1 | contig 14230 bp, 21 predicted proteins | sample 3512361 | NCBI WGS metagenome assembly VFQS01 (sample SAMN10412375, study PRJNA504923) | tailings metagenome | isolation source: Relicate 1 Philex TSF3 active mining | place: Philippines
GTCTTGGCGACCTGGATCGCGCTGCTCATGCGGTGAACCTGCAGGAACGGGTTGGGGGAGATAAGGCCGGCCGATCCGGAAACCCGGCCCGGTGAATGCCGCCGACACGAACAGCCGTCCCCCGCCCGGGGAACGGCTGCGCGAACGGCGCGCTTTTCAACGGACTCGCTTCAGGGCTTCAGGCGTCGACAACAAGGGAGCGGGACCGCTTCCAGGCCAATGGAACATCATACAGTGTGAACTGGCAGCCCAAACAGCGCAGTGGCGTTGGCGCTGCTGGTAAGTGCCACCTGCTCGAAGCTCTCACCGCGCAGCTCCGCCACCTTTTCGGCCACGGCCGCCACGTAGGCCGGCTCGTTGCGCTTGCCCCGCCGCGGCACCGGAGCCAGGAACGGGCAGTCGGTTTCCACCAGGTAGCGATCGGCTGGCACCTGGCGGGCACAGGCGTGGGTGGCATCGGCCTTGGGGAAGGTGACCACGCCGCTGAAGCTGATGTAGAAGCCCAGCTCCAGGAAGCCGGCCATCTCCTCGGGAGTGCCGCCCCAGCAGTGCATCACGCCCCGGGGACAGGTGCCCTCGGCGGCACGGCGCCGCAGCTCGGCCAGCATCGGCTCAGCCGCATCGCGGCAGTGAATGATGACCGGCAGATCGAGCTCGATCGCCAGATCCAGCTGGGGGCCCAGCACCGCGAGCTGCTCATCGAGGTTCTTGTCACGGAACAGGTCAAGGCCAAGCTCACCGATGGCAACCACGCGTGAGTCGGCTTTGGCGGCGTCGCGCAACACCTGCTGAGTGTCGGCAGCCCAGTGCTGGGTGTCGAGCGGGTGCACGCCCACGGAGTAGCGCATCTCCGGAAAGCGATCGGCCAGCGCCCGGATGGCCGGGATTTCGGAGGGCTCCACGCACGCATGAACCAGTGTCTTGACACCGGCCTGTCGCCAGCGCTGGGCGACCTCATCAAGATCACCATCGAAATTGCGAAAGACGATATGGCAGTGGCTGTCGACCAGGGAGATGGCCATGGCAGCTTCCGACGCGCTGGACGCCGGCATGGTGGCGGCAGGATTCAGGGCTTGGCGGGCTCGATCGCCTTTTTCACGGCCACGCTGAGGCGCGACTTCTGGTTGGCGCCGGTGTTGCGGTGCAGCACGCCCACCTTCACGGCCTTGTCAATCTTGCTGAAGGCAGCGCTCATGCTCTTCTGCACGGCCTGCTTGGCGGTATCACCGGGCTCCTGCGCATAAGCGGTGCAGGCGGTGAAGCAGCGCTTCATCAGGGTGCGCACGGCCGACTTGTAGGAGCGATTGCGCAGGCGGTTGCGCTCCGCAATCTCGATACGCTTCTTCGACGACTTGTTATTGGCCACAGGCGTTCGGGCGCTGGTTCGGCAAACGGAAATCCTACCCGCAGGGGCTCCTGGGGTGGAAGCAGGGCTCTAGCTTGATGCGCTGAGCAATTCCCGGGTTCATGCTGACTGCCGCTCTGGCCATCACCTGCCTGCGGGATGCCGATGCTGCGGCGGAACGGCTGGAGGCGATCGCGGGCCGCACCGGCGGCAGCCGCATGGCCGCGGAGGCCAGCCGGGTGGACGCCATTCTCGAGCAGGTGCGGCAGCAGGGCGACGCGGCCCTGCTGGAGCTCAGCGAGCGCTTCGACGGCGTGCGGCCTGATCCGCTGCGCCTTTCCGAGGAGCGGCTGAAGCAGGCCTGGGAGAGCTGTCCGACGGCACTGCAACAGGCGCTGGAGCTGGCCCACCGACGGATCCTGGCCTTCCACGAGCAGCAGCGGCCGGTCGATCTGACTCTGAACGGCCCCCACGGCGAGCTGCTGGGTCGTCGCTGGCGGGCGGTGGAGCGGGCTGGCCTCTATGTGCCCGGGGGCCGCGCCTCCTATCCGAGCACCGTGCTGATGAATGCGGTGCCGGCGATCGTGGCCGGGGTGGAGCGGGTGGTGATGGTGACCCCCCCGGGCCCCGGCGGCGAACCCAATGCCACGGTGCTGGCGGCGGCCCATCTGGCCGGGGTGCGCGAGGTGTATCGCGTGGGCGGCGCCCAGGCGATCGGCGCCCTGGCCTACGGCACCGAGAGCATCCCGCGGGTGGATGTGATCACCGGCCCCGGCAATCTCTACGTGACCCTGGCCAAGAAAGCGGTGTACGGCCGGGTCTCGATCGATTCACTGGCCGGTCCCAGCGAGGTGCTGGTGATCGCCGACCACACCGCCGACCCGCAGCTGGTGGCTGCCGACCTGCTGGCCCAGGCCGAGCACGATCCCCTGGCCGCCGCGATCCTGCTCACCACCAGTGAGCAGCTGGCCGCCGCCGTTCCCGCCGCCCTCGAGCAGCAGCTGGCCGGCCACCCCCGCGCGGCCATCACCCGCCAGGCGATTGAAGACTGGGGCCTGATCGTGGTGTGCGACTCGCTGGCGACCGCCGCTCACCTCAGCGACCGCTTCGCCCCCGAGCACCTGGAGCTGCTGGTGGAGGATCCCGCGCCCCTGGCCGATCGCATCCAGCACGCCGGCGCGATCTTCATGGGGCCCCATACCCCCGAAGCCGTGGGCGACTACCTGGCCGGCCCGAACCACACCCTGCCCACCTCCGGCACGGCCCGCTTCGCCGGCGCCCTGGGCGTGGAAACCTTCCTGCGCCACACCTCCCTGATCCGCTTCAACCGCGAGGCCCTGGAGGCCACCGGCGCAGCGGTGGTCACCCTGGCCGAGAGCGAAGGGCTCCACAGCCACGCCGAATCGGTGCGCCGCCGCCTGGCCTGAGCACTCAGCCCATCAGGTTGATCCGGTACAGCACGTCTTCGAGAGCGTCAGCAGCCAACACGCCCGCGTAGCGCTGGGGCCGCTCGGGTGTGATGCAGCTGGCCAGCGGACTCAGCAGGGTGGAGGGGCGCGGGTGGCAGAACTGCACCACGCTCAGCCGGCTGCCGCTGGAGCCCTCGGGAGCCACCACCCGGTGCCAGCCGCTGGGGATGCGGCCGTTGCTGAGGTGCTCGAGCATCAGGCCGCTGTTGATGATCACCTGACCATCGGGGGCCAGGGCCTCCACCCACTGGCCATGCACCTGCACCTGCAGCCCTGCAGCGGTGGCGCGGGGCAGGGCGGTGATCAGGTTGATATCGGCATGGGCCGCCGCCCACACGTGGCCGCCCGGCGGAGCCGCCGCCATGGGCGGGTAGTGGAGGGCGCGGGTGAGGGTGGGGGCATCGCTCACCACCGGATCGAAGAAGTCGGGATGGACGCCGAGGCCGGTGGCGATCACCCGGAGAAAACGGCGTTGCAGCGCCGCGATGGCGTGGTGGAAGGTATCCAGCACGGCCGTGATGCCGGGCACGACCGCTTCGGGCAGCAGCTGTTCGGGATAGAGCAACGGGAAGCGGCGCCGCAGCGGATGGTGGGCCGGCAGCGGCGCGGCCCAGTTGAGCATCTCCTTCCAATCGGCCCGGCACTCGCCGGCGGCCGTTTCCACCAGGGTGCCGGTGTAGCCAGTCTGGCCGCAGGCTTCCGGCGCCCGAAAGGGCTCCTTGATCTCCTGGGCCAACGCGAAGAACTCCCCCAGCAGCCCGTAGGCATCGTCGAGCAGGGCGAGGGGCAGATCGTGGGTGGTGAGCACAAAGCCGGTGCCGAGGCTGCGCATCACCCCGTCCACCACCGCCGCCTGACGCTCGGCGCTGCCCCGCTCGAACGCCAGGAGATCCACCTCAAGGATGGGGGACTGCGCCATGGTGATCAGGTGGGGGTGAGGCGGCAGCGCAGCAGGGCCACGGCCTCATCGGGCAGCCCCAGGAAGCGATCCAGCCAGGGCTCGCCGCTGGGCTGCACCACCGCCACCCCCACCAGCAGCGCCGCACCGCAGGCGTTCATCGGCTCACCGCTGGCCCGGTGGCGCACTCCCCGCACCGCGCCGCTCTGGAGCTCGCAGTCGATCAGCAGATCAGGGGCGGTGTAGGCGCCGATGCTGAAGCGAAAGCGCGACCTGAACCGAAGGCGCAGGTGGCCACTGCTGGCCTCAAGGCTGCCGGCAAGCTGCTCAGGCTCGATGGCGATCGCCAGGCCCGGCGGGAGGGGCAGCCCGAGAAAGCGGGTGGTGCGGCTGCATAGCGGCGGGATCTGCAGCGCCGCCGGATCGAAGCTCAGAGGCTGCCGCCCATCAGAACCGGCCGGCCCCAGCTGGCCCAAACCCCCACCGCCGCAGCCGTCGTAGCGGAAGCGCGGATAGCGACCGATGGCCAGCCCGCAGCCGGCAAGGGTGGCGAGCTGCAAGATCAACCGTGGCGCAGGGCCTCCAGGTGGCCGCTGCCGTGCAGCTCCACCAGGGCGTCATAGCCACCGATCGGCTCCCCATCGATGAACACCTGGGGAAAGGTGGTGCGACCGCTGAGCTGGTGGATGCGATCGGCCTGCTCCTGGCTCTCGATCTGCTCCACCACGTGGGGAATGGCCAGGGTGCGCAGCAGGCGCAGGGCCCGGGCCGAAAACGGACAACCCGGCAGCACGGCGATCTCCACCCGGGGCTCGGTCTGCGCCACTGGCGCCGCGGCCTGCTGAGGGGGCCCGCCGGCCTCGAGCAGCCCCACCAGCAGATCGGCACCGCCGAGCACCCGGCTGCCGGGCTCGAGGTGGCCGCCCCACACCTGACAGGCCCCGTCCGACACACTCAGGTGGAGATGCACACCCTCCGGCGCCAGGGTGCCGTTGAGGGTGATGATCTCCAGCTCGCCGCTGAGCACGGTGGGCTGGCTCTGACCCGGGCACCGGAACGCCGCCTGGGAGAGGTTGCCCACCACGCCGAGCACGAAGCCTGAGGCCTGCTCCTCCAGGGCGAGCTGCTGCAACGTCTGGCGCAGATCGCTGCCTGGGTCGAGGTGCAGGCGCACGGTGCGCATGGGGGCGAGCGAAGGGCTGGGGGGCAACGCTACGTGCTGGCCGCGCGGCAGTCGCGCCGGGCCAGCACTGGCGCCTGGCGCTTGCCGTCGTGCTCAATCGGCTGGGGATCGAACTGGTCGTCACTCACATCGAAGCGGCCGGCGCTGCAATCCAGCCGCAGCCGGCGGGTGGTGTAGCGGCCGTAGGCGCGCCCCTTGCCCTGCTGCATCGCCATGCCCAGGCATTGATCAGTGGAGCCCCAGAGGCAGCTGGCGGCTCCCAGCAGGCCACCGAGCAGGTTGGTGGCCACCTGGTTGCTGCGGTCGATCTCGAAACGGCGCACCTCATACAGGCGCGGTTCGACGGAGAGTGGGCGGCTGAAGGTTTCGCGGGTGTCCACGGTCCACGCACCGAGCTTCTGGCCCGGCGTGAGCTGGGTGGCCAGTCCCGCGGTGAGCGCATCGAAGCGATCCTTCGGATAGCCGTGGTGGCTGGGGTTGATGCGTTCGTAATCACCCAGCTCGAACATCAGGTTGGCGCTGCGGGTGAAGTCGTCGAGTCCCATGGCGCCATGGGCCAGCAGCCAGCCCAGCACGATGCCGGTGCGCCAGTCGGAGGCCAGCTCCTCCTGCTTCACCGTGAGCCCCATGCCACCGCGATAGGGCCCCAGCCCGAGGCTGCGGTTCACGTGGTGCCCCCACTCGTGAGCAAGAACGGCCAGATCCAGGCTGAGCAGATCGCGATCGCTGAGGCCCCGGGCCGAGCGCACGCTCTTGCGGAGGTTCATCGCCATGGCGATCTCGCGCGTTTGGGGGCAGTAGAAGGCCATCGGGTGCTGCACCACACCACCGCCACAGCCCTGCGTGCGGTCGCCGGCGAACAGCAGACCGGGCTTTGGGATCGTCTTGCCCTGGACGGCCGCCTGCTCACTCCAGTAGCGATAGAGCAGGTCGTGGGCGGCCTGGAGGTAGCGGCGCCGCAGCTGCGCTCCGCTGCCCTCACCCAGCCGCAGCTGCTCCAGGTTGCGAGCCTGCTGCGGCAGGGTCTGCTGGCTGGGATCCGGGAGGGGCCCAGGCCACTGGGCACGACTCGCCAGCGGGGCGAGCAGGGCAGCCAGCAGAGGTGCCAGCAAACGGTGGGACAACCGCTGCGCCATCATGGATCAGCGCTGCACGACGCGCCTCAGTCTGCTGGGCGCCACGGCGGGCCTGGGCGAGGTCGCCCACGGGGATGATCACCGGCACCTGCTCCCGCCGCTACCCATGACAACGGGCGATCTCGGCCACGACCTGGTGCTGCAGCTGACCCTGTTTGCCGCGTCGCTGGTGGCGAACCTGCTCTCGGCCCTGGCCGGCGGCGGCGCGGGGCTGGTGCAGCTGCCGGTGCTGATCCTGCTGGGGCTGCCGTTTCCCCTGGCCCTGGCCACCCACAAGCTGGCAAGTGTGGCCCTGGGGGTGGGGGCCACGCTGCGCCATGCACGCGAGCGCTCGCTCAATCCACGATTCGCCGCCTTGATCCTTCTCTGCGGCCTGCCGGGGGTGGTGCTCGGCGCGAAGGTGGTGCTGAGCGTGCCGACCCAGTTGCTCACCCTGATGCTGGCGGTGCTCACCATCGGGCTGGGGCTGTATTCACTGGCCAACCCGGGCCTGGGCACCACCAGCAACATGAGGCAGCACGACCGCCGCGGCCTGGCCGTTGGTGGGGCCGGACTGTTTGGCATCGGCGTGCTCAACGGGTCGCTCACCTCCGGCACCGGCCTGTTCGTGACCATGTGGCTGGTGCGCTGGTTCGGACTCGACTACAGCCGGGCCGTGGCGTACACGCTGATCCTGGTGGGGCTGTTCTGGAACGGCACCGGCGCCCTCACCCTCGGGCTCCAGGGTCAGATCTCCTGGCGCTGGCTGCCGATGCTGCTGGCTGGCTCGATCACCGGTGGCTACCTGGGTGCCCATCTGGCCATCGCCAAGGGCAGCAAGGTGGTGAAACGCGCCTTCGAAGTGCTCGCCCTGGCGATGGGTGCGTCGCTGCTCGCTAAAGCTTTCCTCAACCACTCGGGGCAGGCCTGATCCCCAGGCCTAGCGTTCGATTCCCTGCGCTCCCGGCATGCAGAGCAGCGTGGTGCTGCAGAACCTGCTCTCCCCCCCAGTGCTGTTCTTCGTGCTGGGGATCGGGGCGGTGCTGGTGCGCTCCGACCTGGAGATCCCGGCACCGCTCCCCAAGCTCTTCTCGCTCTATCTGCTGCTCTCGATCGGCTTCAAGGGCGGCGTGGAGCTGCAGCACAGCGGCCTGAACCAGCAGGTGCTGCTCACGATCGGCTCAGCGGTGCTGATGTCGCTGCTGGTGCCGCTCAGCAGCTACTGGATCCTGCGCCGCCGGCTCGACGTGTACAACGCGGCGGCGATCGCGGCGGCCTACGGCTCGATCAGCGCCGTGACCTTCATCACCGCCGAGAGCTTCCTGGAAACCAGCCATCTGCACTTCGACGGCTTCATGGTGGCGGCGCTGGCGCTGATGGAATCGCCGGCGATCATCGTGGGGCTGCTGCTGGTGCGTGCCCTCGCCCCCCGCAAACCCGACGGCGCCGAGAACACCGTGGGGGGCTGGGGGTCGGTGCTGCACGAAGCGTTCCTGAACAGCTCGGTGCTGCTGCTGCTCGGCTGCCTGCTGATCGGCCTGCTCAGCGCGGCCTGGAGCCCATCGGGCATGGCCAAGATGGAGCCCTTCACCGGCGGGCTCTTCTACGGCGCCCTGAGCTTCTTCCTGCTGGACATGGGCATCGTGGCCGCCCAGCGGCTGCACGACCTGCGCCGGGCCGGGGCCTTCCTGGTGGGCTTCGCCCTGCTGGCGCCCGTGGCCCACGCGCTGGTGGGGCTGGGCATCGCCCGGCTGCTGGGGCTTCCCCAGGGCGATGCGCTGCTGTTCATGGTGCTGTGCGCCAGCGCCTCCTACATCGCGGTGCCAGCAGCCATGCGCATGAGCGTGCCCCAGGCCAACCCCAGCCTCTACCTCTCCTCGGCGCTGGGCCTCACCTTCCCGTTCAACATCGTGGTCGGCATCCCCCTCTACATGGCGCTGGTGCAGCGCGTGATCCCCGTGCTGCCCTGAGCCATGAAACGCCTCGATCTGATCATCCCCGAACTGGAGTTGGAACGGATCTGCCGGACCCTGCGGGACGCCGGGGTATCGGGCTACAGCGTGATGCGCCACGTGACGGGCTACGGCACCGCCGGCGTGGTGTCGGAGGGACTGGAGGTGAGCGGCACCGGCGCCAATGCCCACGTGATCGTGTTCTGCGAGCCGGCCCTGCTGGATACGCTGCGCGCGGGATTACGCCCCCTGCTCAGCACCTACGGCGGCGTGGCCTTCGTGGGTGACGCCGACCCCCTCTGAGGGGCGGTGAGCCAGCGCTAACCCCTCAGGCCACGAAGCGTTTGTAGAGCCAGCGCACGAAGCCGCCCACCACCGGCACGGGTTCAAAGGTGGGCCCCACGAAGTCGAAGTAATCGCGGTGCTCACTGATCCGGCCATCGGCCGCGAAGCGCAGCCGGGTCACGCCCGGATAGATGAACTCGATGCCCTTGATCTTCAGGCCCATGCGCCATTCCACGAAGGCGGTGCCGCCCTGCACCGCCACCTCACCGGGCTCGAGGAACACGTCGTCGCAACGCTTGATCAGACCGTCCTGGGCCGCGATGTAGGCCTCGACGCCGTGCTTCTCCTGGGTGGGATCGAGGAAATGCACGTTTGGCGTGTACACCGACCGCCACTGATCGGCCGTGGGCCCCGGCACGCCATAGGGCTTGGTGAACAGGGCGCGCAGTTTATCGGCGTCGAAGGGGGGCTGAAAGGTGTCGGTCATGGAGTCACCAGAGCGCGGCGAGTCTGGCGTTGCGCCCTTTCTCGCGACGGCTTTCCAGTTCCACCAGGCGTCGCCGGGACTTCGTAGCCTGATTCCGGCGACTCGCCCAGCAAGCCGATGCCCGACCGCGCGGTGCCCTCCCTGCAGCTGGAACACGACCTGGAGGAAGCTCGCCGACTCGGCCGCTGGCTGAGCGATGACGAACGCCATGCGATCGCCGAACAGCAACGCCAGCAGGCGACGGCCCTGGAGAAGCAGCGCCAGCACCGCCGCAAGCTGACCATCCTCACGGCGGTGTGTGTGGTGATCCCGCCGCTGTGGCCCGTGGCGCTCGGCCTCACCCTCTACCTGCTGTTTCCGCGCACCACCAGGCAGCTGGGCCTGGTGGCGGGCATCAGCCTGCTGGTGGGCGGCCTGCTGGTGGCCGGGCTGATCGCCGCCGTGGTGGTGGCGATCCTGATGGCTCTCTTCTGAGCCCCGCTGCTCTGGCGAGGCGCACGCTCAGCTCTCCAGCTCGCAACTGAAGCGCTGCACATCCCCCAGCCCTCGCCGCAGCTGGAACGTGGGATGGGCCGGATCTTCCTGGCTCCACCACCATTTGCCGTCGGTGAAGCTGGGGGCACCAGCGTTGTTGGTGCGGGGCAGCTGCAGGGTGATCTCGCGCCACCGCAGCACCACGAAGGCCCCTGGCACCGTTCCGGCCGCCACGTTGGGGATCGCGAAGGCATCCACCGCGCCGTTGTTCACCCGGGCGATGAGCGGTTCGCCATCGCAGCGGTAGGCGATCGCCAGCGGCTGGCTGTCGGCGAAGGCCGCCAGGGGCAGCAGGAGCAGGCAGAGCAACACGGCAAACGCGCGGGCCATGGCTGGGGCGTCAGGCACGCTGCCACTGTGATCGCGACAGGGCGATGCTGCTGCTCAGCTGGATGCTGCTGCTCACGGCCGGGGCCGCCAGCGCGGGGCTGGCGATCCTGATCGGCAGCCTGATCCGCGTGTTCAGCCAGGCACCAACGAGGCGGCCTACAGCGCCCCGCCCTGCCCGCAGTGGCAGGTGCTGCTGGTGGATGACGGCTCCAGCGACGCCACGGTGGCGATCGCCCAGGTCACGGCCGAGGAGGCCGATGCCGACGCCGGGCGCTTCGCTGTTGTTCAGCGGACCCTGGCTGCTGGCGCCTGCCGCGGCCATCGCGGCGCTATCGCCCTGCAGCTCGCCCTGCGGCTCTGGACCCGCCAGGCCTTCCAGGTGCCGCTCACCCTCTGGTGGCTGATGGGCGCCGGCGGCCTGGTGATCGGCGTCCTTGGCGTGATCCGCCAGGCTGGGCGCCGATGCTTTGAGCTGCGATGCCAACGGCCGATGCGGCGCCGCTGCTGGTGTTTGACGGGGGCTGCCTGTTCTGCCGGCACTTCGCGGAGCTGAGTGAGCTGCGCAGCGGCATTGCGGGGCTGCAGATCCGCGATGGCCGCAGCGACCATGCCCTGCGCCAGCAGCTCAGCCAGCGCGGCTATCCCCTGCGCGATGGGGCGGTGCTGCTGGTGGGAAACCAGGTGCTGCATGGCGCCGAGGCGATCCAGTGGCTGTGCGCGCGGATGAGGCCCAGTGCCGCCCTGCTGCAGCTGCTGCGTCCGCTGCTGGCCACCCCGGAACGGGCCCGGGGCGTCTATCCGCTGCTGCTGCTGGCGCGGCGGCTGGCGCTGGCGGTGCGGGGGCTGCCGGTGGATCCTGATGGCCCGGCGAGCGTGAGGCCATGAGCCCCCCTGCAGCAGCGAGCTTTTAGCAAATGATTGGCAGATGACTGCAGCCAGGCCACAGCGTGCTGCCGCGGCCGATGGTTGCCGGGCGGGCTGGATCGGGTTGAGCCGCGTCGGGGAGGGCCCGGTGTCGGCCTGGCTCTGCGGCTCGGCTGAGCAGCTGGTGAACTACCTGGAGATCCTGGAGCCCAGACCGGAGGTGCTGCTGATCGACATGCCGATCGGACTGCCGCATCAGGGAGGCAGGGGCTGCGATCAAGCGGCGCGGGAGCGGCTGGGGGCGCGGCGCAGCAGCATCTTTCCGGCACCGATCCGCCCTGTGCTCGCCGCGGCCAGCTGGGAGGAGGCCTGTGCCATCCGCGAGCGGCTGGAGGGCAAGCGGATGAGCAAGCAGAGCTGGAACATCACCGCCAAGGTGCGGGAGGTGGACGCACTGCTGCAGGCCAGGCCGGCGCTGCGGGGCTGGCTGCGGGAAGTGCATCCGGAACTGAGCTTCAGCACCCTCGCCGGCGCGCCCCTCCCGCATCCCAAGAAAACAGCCAGCGGCAAGCAGGCGCGCCAGGAGCTGGTGGCTTCCAGCTTCGGGAACGGGGCCTACGACGCCGTACGCGCCCGATTCCGGCGCACCGCCGTGGCCGACGACGACATCCTCGATGCTTTCGCCGCGCTGTGGAGCGCCGAACGCGTGCTCATCGGCACCGCCACCGTGCTGCCTGCCACCCCGGACCACGACGCCACGGGCCTGGCGATGGAGATCGTGGTGTGAAGGATCCCATGGGCAACGGCGCGGCCGCGGATAGGCGCCGCCCCTTCCACCGCCTGCTGCCGGTGCTGCTGAGCATGGCGATGGTGCTGCTGCCAGGTCTGAGCGCAATGGCCGGGCCGAGCAACGGTCGGTCGCCGGCGTGGGTGGCACTCAATGGCCACCCGGTGCTCGAGATCCGCGCGGCCGCAGGAGCCCAACGCCCGGCTGAGGCCGCCGCGCGGGTGAGTCGCGCGCTCCGGCAGATCGCCGACAACCCCCAGGTGTCGCCCGAGCAGAGCGTGGTGGTGAACCAGTCGCCCTACTGGGTGGTGGCTCAGCGGCGGTGGTGCGGCTGAGCAACAGCTGGTTCACCGTGCTGGAGCAGGAACGGATCCAGCTCCCCGGGTTCTATCCGGAATAGGCCAAACCCACCAGCCGGATCGTGACCCTGCTGCTGGTGCTGGTGGGCAACGACTTCCACATCACCTACGAACTGAACGCCTGTGGGGCCGCCATCCAGGACCAGTTCGCCGCTGCGGGAATCGAGATCATGTCACCGAGCTATCAGGTGCTCCGCGCAGGCGTCGAAAGCACGATCCCGAAGGGCCCGAACGCTCCTGATCGGTTCAGCGGAGCTGCGCACGAACGTGAACAGGTGGTGGGCGGGGGCCAACAGCGACCTACCGGTCGTGGGGCTTCATCTGTTCGATGGCACTGTCGTGGAGACGCTGCTCGTGGTCGCGGCGCGCGACCCAGGCCTGCTCACCATGGATGGCAGTGGCGGTGCCTTCAGGGTTGTGCTGTTCGCTGGCCTTGGCGCGATCGGGGCTATAGGCCTTTTTCTCGGCGTCGTGGTGCTTGGCCCAGGCCACGAATTCAGGGCCGGCCTGGTGGCCGCCAGGGATGAGTTCCGTCATGGCCACATCAAGAAATCACTGGGTTCAAGCTAATTCGGCCGCACAGCGGCAGCCGCTGCAACCACGGAAGTTCACACGTGCTGCCGCAGCGCCCTCAACGTTGTCGCCGAGAACAAGCAGCTTGCGATGGTGCCCACCATCGACCAGCTCAGCAGCGAGCCCGAGCCGAACGTCGTGATCTGCGGCTGGCGCACCAAAGACGCCAAGCACGACATGTCACCTGAGCAACTGCTCAGCTTCTATTGAGCGGTGACTGGCCACAGCCCCAGCTGGCAGTCAGCCGGGTAGAGACTGCCGCAGCAGCTCCAGCCGGCGGCTGTTCACGCCCAGATCCGAGTCGCCGACGCGTGACACAGAGCGGGCCTGCAGCAGGCCGTGATCGGCATCGGCATAGAGCTCGAGATCATCCACAAAGCCGAAGAACGCGCTGGTGGCGGTGGCGTGCAGGTAGCCATCGCTCTGCTCCAGCATGGCGGTGCGCGGGGTGGCTTCGATCACGGGCACCAGGGCCGCGAGGGCCGCCTGGGGATCGGCCACGGACCAGTCGGCGCGGGCGCAGTGGGCCGGCGAGGGGCAGGGGGCCAGGCGGCCGTTGTGCACACCGAGCTCAGCCGGCACCGGACCCACCAGCTGGAACAGGGCCAGCACGGCCACGAGCACAGCTTGGGGCAACCAGGCCATCTGACGTTCAATGGGGACCCACATCCTGCAGCCGATGGCCCTGGTTCCGCGCTGGCGCTACATGACCGACGAAGCCAAGGCGCTTACCAAACGCACAGCCGTGACGGCGCTGGTGGTGCTGGCCGCTCTGCTGGTGTTCCGGGCACTGCTGCCCTGGATCGTGCTGGCCCTGGTGGCCTGGTGGCTGTGGAAGGCGCTGCGTCGCTAGAGAGGCATAGCGCGCAGCCAGGCCTATCAGAGCCACTGGTCGACCCCGCATGAACCAGCAGCCGCTGATCTGATCGGCAGCGCTCAGAACGATTGCTCCGTTTGCCCCGCGAAGCGGCCGGCGTAGCACTCGCTGCCCTCCAGCTTCTGGAACACGAACTGGCAGATCGCGGTGCCGGGATAGACGGCCAGGGGCGCGGGGCCGAAGTTGCTCATCTCGAGCACCTGCTGGCTGTCGATCCCCGGGCCCATGAACGGCGCGCTGATATGCACCATCAGCCCGAGCCGCGCGAAGCGGCTGCGCCCCTCCAGCCAGCCGCACAGGCCAGGGCCGAGGCGCAGGCGCTCCTGGGTGATTCCGAGCACGGTTTCACCCGGCATGATCAGAATGTGCTGGCCGGCTGGCACCTCGATCTTGTCGGTGAGTTCGCGGTAGTCGGTGTGCTCGCGCACCTCGATCACCTGATGCACCTTGCGGAACACGCGAAAGGTGGGCGCGAGGGTGAGATCCACCGACGCGGGACCCACCAGCTGCGGATCGAAGGGGGTGATCACGATGGCGCCCTGCTCGATCGCCTGCAGGATTGCCTGCTTCCCGAGAACGGCCATGGTGCTCTCTGGATGCGGAAGAAGGGTGATTGTGTCAGGAGCTGCGCCGCCAGCTTGCACTGGAACCGCGCAACAGCAGCCGTGATCACTGCAGGCGTCCCCGCCATCGGCAAGTCTTTGTACTCAACACCGATCCCTCCTCCACTGCCTGCAGGTGGAGCCCCGTCCTATGGAACGCTTCTTTCTGGAGCTCGATCCGCCTGAGGAGGCCATGCGCTGCTGGCCCCATGTGGTGGTGGTGGGTGGTGGCTTCGCCGGTCTCAAGATCTGTCACCGGCTGGCGCGTCAGCCGGTGCGGGTGACCCTGATCGACAAGCGCAACTTCAACCTGTTCCAGCCCCTGCTGTATCAGGTGGCCTCCGGTCTGGTGTCGGAGGCGGATGTGGCGTCGCCGCTGCGGCAGATGGTGGGCAACGCGCCCAACATCCAGATCCTGCTCGGGGAGGTGGTCGACATCGACCCCGGGGCCAGGCAGGTGGTGCTCAACGGCCAGCATCTGGCCTATGACCAGCTGATCCTGGCCACCGGCTCGGGCAGCACCTACTTCGGCCGGGAGGAGTGGCGCTCCCTGGCGCCGCCGATGAAGAT
>VFQS010002706.1_pt1 | contig 14228 bp, 14 predicted proteins | sample 3512361 | NCBI WGS metagenome assembly VFQS01 (sample SAMN10412375, study PRJNA504923) | tailings metagenome | isolation source: Relicate 1 Philex TSF3 active mining | place: Philippines
TCTGTCAACTCGATCAAGCGACCGAGCAAATGATGTAACTGTTCAACCGAGACGCCACCAACAGCTTGCGCTCCTGCTACTTGCGTCAACATATAGCTGACTTCAGAAGGATCTTCTTGTTGTTCCACTTGAACTAAAGATTCGATCGCCGCCAATACATTGCGTGCCATTGGTGCGATACGGTACACCGATTGGCTAGGGTCCCACACCAGTAATCCGGTGCTACGCAGGCGGGTTAATACAGTTTCAAGCGCTTCTGGTTCCAAATAACCTAACTTGGCATTGATGTCAGCGCGGCTGAGCGAAGGCGAATCGACATCGGCCGTCAACTCGCGCAAAACCAGCAGGCGCATTAAAACACTGTTGATGCCACCGTGAAATAGCGCAGTGAAGGCTTGCAGCATAGGCTGCGCGCGCCGCAAAGGCGCGAGAGCAACAACATCATCGGGAGTTAAGCTGGATTTGAAGTAAGACTTGAGACTTAAATCGTTCTGATCGGATAAATCGTCTTCTATTCTTACTATGGATTCGTCATCAAAATTTTGCATGCCGCATTTTACCTTCTTGAGGGCGGCTTGAGTATTGGCAGAAAAATACTAAAAAACGATTGTTGTTTTGCGACGACTGGCAAGACTCAATGAGACAAATCCAAGCTTGAGGCAGTTTCATCTGTTTTTGAATTGCTAACTTTTGATGAAAAAAGCGAGCCGATAAATGCAAATAAGTCAGCTAACAGACATTTGATTCCCCACATGAGCAAAAACCATAAAACAAAATGGTAAAAATTGAGCGAGTCAGTGGGGATATTCGCCAATTTAATTAAAAATTTAGAAACGAAATACGCTAAAAAGCCACTAAAAAAGACGGTCCATGACCAACTTTTGAACGTGAACATGGTGTTTCTTCCTTTCTTGTGAACCAAATTTTGGGATTAATGCTGTTTTTTTGGCTGACTGAAAGCTTCGGCAACTATCGCCTTGTTTTCTAGATCTCTTGGATCAATCTGTTTTGCTTGCACTGGCAAAATAAGGTCGAATATTTTCGTAACAAACTTCAACATGCCAAGCAATACGAAAAAGAAAACAAGGAAGTAAGTCCAGTTTAATGAAGCTTGATAAAATCCTGTCGTGCCTAGTAAGAAGGCGGAGAAGAATCCGGATAAACCATAAATGCCGACTTCTCGAACAAGGGTTTTGAATTTCATTTTGAGAACTCGTGGTGTGGTTGATAAGAATTTATGTGATTTGTATTAACTTATCATATCTATACATGATTCAAAATAAAAACTTCCAAATTGTGTGGAACTAGTCGATCAGGGCAGGGTAAGTAAGCAGTGTTGCAGCAGTCAATACAATTTGTGTCATAAGGAACAGTCATGAGTGAACAAACCCAACGAACGCTACAAGCGCAACGAACGGAACAAATCGCAACCCTCGGTGGTGGTTGTTTTTGGTGTACCGAAGCTGTTTTCCAACAAATTCGTGGAATCCATACTGTGGAATCCGGTTATTGCGGTGGGCAAGTGCACAACCCAAGTTACGAACAAATTTGCACCGGTACCACAGGACATGCGGAAGTGGTGCGTTTAGGGTTTGATCCAGAAGTGATCACCTATGCAGAAATTCTCGAAATCTTTTTTACGATTCACGATCCGACTACGCCTAATCGCCAAGGTGCCGATCAGGGCACACAGTATCGTTCTGTGATTTATTATCATGACGATCAGCAGAAGAAAGTGGCGCAAGAAGTGATGCAAAAAATGCGTCAGGTTTGGGACGACCCGATCGTTACCGAATTAAGCATGGCGCCACAGTTTTATATGGCGGAGGCTTACCATCAAAATTATTTCCGCCAACATCCACAACAGGGTTATTGCGCTTTTGTGGTCGCACCTAAAGTCGCGAAAGCGCGCAAGTTATTTGTTAGTAAGTTGCACAACTGATTAACAAACCGGTCTTTAGGTTTTTGGCGAATTCTAAAAGTGCGGTATTTCACTGCTCATTATTGTGCGTAGAAATGAAAATTCTCTCGTTTTAAAGCATGTTATGTGAATTACTTGTTCCAAATATGAACCCCGCCATTGTGACCATGCTTTGCGTGAACTTTCATATCCACCAAAACCATTTTGTAATGTGGTGTTAGGTGGTGCCAAGTCCAAGTTCCAGCTCTTGAATTGGGATAAAGCATATCTGCGATTGCAAAATGTTGTGGTCGTGAAGCAGTTTTCAGTTTCACTTTCTTACCAGATGGCATGATCCCTTGCTCCTTATCCTTAAGATCATTGCTCATTTGTACTTCGGAGGCATCTTTGACAGGGTATTTCCACTTGATGCTGCTTGCCTTGATTTTATTCCCGGTTGCGTTGTTGTATGCATTGATAATCGTTGATGGATTTTTTTTGAAGTCAATATTGCCATCTCCATCCAAGTAATAGACAACGTTTTTATACTCAAAGCCGTTAGAATCACCGGTGTAGTCAGTGTTGTAACTATAAGTATTTGGTGTCCGCGCACGTTGAATAATCTCGGTCACGTTGTCGTTAAATCCAGGAGTAAGTCCTATAATTTGCTTAAATTGTGCTCTAGTTTTTACACCAGATAGCCACGCCATGAATCTTTCAGGCAACGAGGAAGGGATATCAATTCCCGCTTTTTTACAGTGATATGCAACTAATTGCATAAAAATATTGAATAGTAGTCCTGTTCCATATGGCGTCGTTGTCTGCAAAGATCGTTGGATGCCTTGATCTGAAAGTTCGTGCCAGTCAATTAATTGCTCTTCTGCGCCTGCATCATTTTCAGCACCATGATCTGACTCATCTGTTTCTGGCGAGCTCACAATAAACACGTCCTCTGTATCGTCTTCGATACTACTAAATAGTGGCTCGTTGATTTGCGTTGGTAAAGTGATTTCCTCGGGTGTCAGTTCTAATATAGTCACTAACTGAATGGAATCACCAACTTTCAAGACTTGAACTTTATATTTCCCACTGTCTAAAGAGTAACGAGCTGATATATAGCAGCGAAAACGATCCGTTGGGTAACGAGACACCTGAACTTCGGTACCTAGCCCTAAATCCTTAGAAACCATTCGTTGTAGAGGTTGAGATGCATGTGCTTGAATTGCGTTGGTCTGATTGGTATTTGAAATTTGGGGTGTGTCTTTGTTCTGTACAAGTGCCTTTGCTCCCATTACATCTGCTTCGTTTTCTAAACCTGCATCATCATTAATTGGAATCCCGGATTTCATTTGTGTTGTTGGCTTCACCCTATCTTGTGCCTGTTGCACGACATGCCATGCCTCATGCGGTAAGTGCTGTTCTTGGCCCGATCCTAAATGAATCTCATTTCCTTGCGCGTAAGCGTGGGCGTTGAGTTGGGCTGGTTTGTCGGAGTTGTAATGAATTTTGACATGATCCATGCTGATACCGGAGAGTGATTCGATTCCGCTCTTTAATTGACGAGGCAAACCAGAACCTGTCGCTGGGCTCAAGTTCGTCTCATCTGATTTTGCTTGTAGCTGTTCTTCATCTTTCACTTTTTGCACGGTAGCCAACATTGCTTGGACAGGCTCTTCCTCGTCGATGCGTTGGATTGTGGACTGTGTCATCAGGTTTTGCATCGCTTTGAGCTGTATTGCGCTTGCGCTAGTTTGGGTCATGTGCTGATAAGCTTGCAACTGATGGATTTGTGCGTTGCTTGGGTATGTCGCCTGATTATTGCGTAGCTGAACGCCAGCATTTCGCTTTGGTGAATCGCTCTCACCTCGTTGCAATGATGCTTTTGTGCTCATACAGACCTCAAATAGTTAAAGTAAATCTGAAAGTGGCAAATCTTTAATTCAATAAAAATAGCAAGTTGTATGCCAAAATTGGTTTGATCTTTGTTATTCGTATATCGAAGCTTGTTTATGTGAGCATCGGTATTTGAACTTGACTAGCGGTACTTAGACTAATGGTGATTGATGTAATTGAATGTCAGATCATATGCAATAGGTCCGCAAATTACATGTAAATCGTTGACCAAACTAAACGGCGATGAGATTCACCTTAGTACCCCCGACACATCACCATAGGTTAAGATACTGTCTTTTCCCATTATTAAACTGAGTTCAGCATGATTATTGAAAAAGACAGCGCAGTGACCATTCGCCTTACGGTAGTTGATGGTAAAGGTAAAGTATTAGAAAGCGGTAAAACGCCGGTCGCGTATTTGCACGGTTATGACAATCTCTTACCAAAAATTGAAGAAGCACTACAAGGTCAAGAAGTCGGTTTTAAATTGTCGATGAATTTGTCGCCAGAAGATGCCTTTGGTGTGCGTGATGAAAGCTTGCTCAGAACGATTTCTAAAAAAGATTTCCCGCCTGGTATCAAGGTCGGCGGCATGATGGAAGGCTACAGCGAGACAGGTGAACAGATGGTGTACACCGTGCTGAAGATTAAAGGTGATCAAGTCATGTTAGATGGTAATCATCCGCTCGCAGGCAGTTCTTTAAAAGTGAATGTGCAAGTGTTAGATATTCGTGCCGCTACTGCAGAAGAAATCGCACATGGTCACGTACACGGCGAACACGGCCACCATCACTAATCTGTCAACACGGTCGTCGATCTAGTTGTAAGTAGGTTTGCGACGATTCATTTTATTAGGATTGACATCAAGCACCATAGATGATTTCTGTGGTGCTTTTTTATTTGGTCAATGCAACGCGCAAGCGTAGGCGATCGTGTTCGTGACACTAGACTTGATTAAATCAAAAATTCTCATGCATCGATACAACTGTGCTGAGTACTTTTTTGATATGGCGCAAGGTTTCGATATCCAATCACGTGAAGCTGACATTTTTTAACAATTCACTTTGAGGTTCTCAATATACTTCCGATCCAAGAAAGCCAGCTTTTTAGAAAAAAATTTTAAGAAGAAGTTTTGTTATTTCATATCGTATTTTTCTAAAGCTAGTGATCTATCACGTCCACAAGATTGATTACGAAGTAGAGAGCTTTAAATGCGTCAGAATTTACCGGTCACGCAAGTTGAGTATGTCTTGCACGAATCAGAAACCATCGTCTCCAAAACAGATTTGCACGGCAATATCACTTATGCGAATGACGATTTTATTCGTATCAGTGGCTATACAGAATCCGAGCTCATCGGTGCACCTCAAAATATACTGCGACACCCAGATATGCCAGCAGAAGCTTTTGCGGATTTATGGCACACAATTCAAGCTGGAAAATCCTGGACTGGTTTAGTAAAAAATCGCTGCAAAAATGGTGATTTTTATTGGGTCGAAGCGACCGCAGCGCCACTCATTAAAGACGCAAAAGTGGTGGGTTATACCTCGATTCGCGTGAAGCCTTCACGACAACAAATCAATGCTGCAGAAGCCGCATATCGTGCCATTAAAAACGGTGATCATCGCTTGCAGATTCATGAAGGCGCAGCGATACCACGTCGTCGTTGGAGCCCATTGCAATGGCATGCACAGCTGTCTATTTCGACACGCTTATTAAGCTTCGTTGTGTTAATGGCTCTGCTTAATGCAGCGATTGCGTGGTCTAGCTATAGCGGTAGAGTGAGTGGCAACAGTGATTTACTAGGATTCAGCTTGGCGATGTGCGGCATGGTGATGGCTATTACCTTTGGGCTTAATTGCTATCAATCGATTATCCCACCTTTGCAGCAAGCCGCCAGCGACATCGCTGTGATGAGTGCCGGTGATTTATCGGGAAAAATTCAATCGCATGGTGAAAATGAAATCGGTCAAATGACGCAATCCTTGCGGGTATTACAAACCAATATCAAATTATTGGTAGGACAAATCAAGCAAGCTACCGAACAAGTTAGTCAAGGCGCCAATGAAATCGCGATCGGCAATCACGATTTATCAGCACGTACAGAAACCCAAGCCAGTTCATTAGAAGAGACCGCATCATCGATCGAAGAACTCACTTCTACTGTAAAACAAAATGCCGATAACGCGCATAAGGCAACTGATATCGTGGTGGAAACCGCTGCCTTTGCAGATAAAGGTGGGCAAGTCGTAGCGAATGTCGTGCAGACGATGGGTTCGATTAAAGAGAGTTCAGCAAAAATTGCCGATATCATCGGAGTGATTGATGGCATCGCTTTTCAAACCAATATTCTCGCCCTAAATGCGGCAGTCGAAGCCGCCAGAGCCGGTGAGCAAGGTCGCGGCTTCGCAGTGGTAGCCTCAGAAGTCCGTGCGCTAGCGCAGCGCAGTGCAAATGCCGCGAAGGAAATCAAAACATTGATTAACGATTCGGTAGAAAAAGTCAGCTTGGGTAGCCAACAAGTTGATGAAGCAGGCAAAAACATGACTGAGATTGTCAATGATGTAAAACGCGCGGCCGAAGTCATGCGCGACATCACCATTGCAAGCCATGAACAAAGTGCGGGCATCGATCTGATCAATCAAGCGATGACGCAAATGGACGATATGACACAACAAAATGCCGCGTTGGTGGAACAAGCTGCTGCGGCAGCAGACAGCATGAAAATGCAAGCAATAGGCTTAAGTGAGTTGGTGAATACCTTTAAATTAATCAAAGGAAATCAAGTCGCCACGACACGAAGTTCAAGTATCTGCTTGCATAGTGTTAGTCCCGAACAAATGCTTGTTGTCGCGCGTAGCCAAGTAAAGCGGCTGGCGTAAAGGTTGATCTTAGTTGCAGAGTCATTGCTAACTTATTGTTGACTCGTGTCGAGCTTGAGTCACGTCGACGTAATAAACGATGAGGCAAAGCTAAGCAAGCGGATGATTCTGAGCAGTCGAAGCAACGTCCATTCTGATTAACTTGGCTACTTGTGTCCTTGCCAAATCACTTTTCTATAAGCTTTCACTCCCAAATTACGCATCCTAAGCATCGAATTTGCCATTTGATCTGAATCAAATCGAAAGGGTTTGCGTTTGTCTTTAAGATCGTGATTTTCATTCAGAGATCGAATGATCGTGTTTTCAAGATGCTTGGGGATGTGGGCATGATAGATAAATTTGCGACAGGGCAGTATTACGGTAGGAATGCATTTGATCGCCGTTTTTCGCGTATCGGATTGAGTCACTTGCAGGCGACGGTGCCTGAGTACGATGTGAAAGAACATAGTCATGCTGGCGCGCATATCGTATTGGCGACACGCGGGCGATATTTGACTTCGGCTGCGGGACCTCAACGCGAGGGACCAGTTTTAGTTTTTAATCCACCTGACGTGGTTCATCGTGATCGCTTTGCGGGTGACGGTGGTTGGTTCTTTGCGATTAGTTTTGATGCGGATGAGTCGCGAGAACTCTATGAGCAAATCAAGCTGCCTGATTTCGCACTTCGTTATCATGATCCACAACTTATCAGGCAAGCGTTTGGGTTGCTCAAAGCCGCTTCTTCGCGTGACACGCTCAAGCTTGATTTGGAAGCGCTTACTTTGAATGTATTAGGCGGCATCAACACGCAAATTCCCTTGTCGATCAATCCGCCACCGTGGTTGCAACGTGCGCAAGAAATGATTGCCGATTTATCGGATCAAGATTTGGGCATCGCTGATATTGCAGATGCGATTGGCGTGCATCGTGTCTACTTGGCACGTCAATATCTGCGTCATCTTGGCTGTACACCAGGCGACGATTTACGTCGGCGTCGCGTCGAGCGTGCCACTCAGCTGATGATGACTGGCGATCAAACCTTGAGTGATATCGCGCTGAGTTGTGGATTCTGTGATCAAAGTCATTTAAATCGAGCATTCATGCAGCAGTGGGGATTGACCCCGACCAGTTTCGCCAAGCTCAGTGACCAAAAAGCTGGTTTCAAATATCCAAGACTGCATTGATTTCTTCGCTCAGAATGGAGCTTATTCAAACGAATGAATGAACGATGTAGCAAACTAGTGAATGGAGATTTGATATGAAACGACAACCTGTCTTAGGATTGGTGATTTGCGCGATGCTGTTGAATGGCTATGCAATAGCGCATCCCCAAACTGATAAAAATGATTGGGTGAAAGCATCACCCGCAACGCAAAAATTAGATGCTACAAAACTGGCGGTGATGGACGAAGCGATCAAGAAGGGAACATTTCAGCAGATAACGAGTGTCTTGGTCGCTCGACGCGGTCAACTTGTTTATGAGTCATATTATGATGACGCTGGTGTAGAAGCACTGCGCAATACCCGTTCTGCGACCAAGACTGTTACAGGAATGTTGGCGGGGGCAGCAATTGATCGCGGTCACATGAAACTCTCGACACCTATCCTTAGTCTATTAAAGCCCAAACAAGCATTAGAAAATCCAGATCCACGCAAGGCGAAAATTACGGTTGAAGATTTATTAACCATGAGTTCGATGATGGAATGTGATGATCAAAATCAGTTCTCTCGTGGCAATGAAGAGCGCATGTATTTGATTGAGGATTGGGTCAAGTTTTATCTAGATTTGCCGATCAAGGGGTTTCCTGCCTGGATTCCAAAACCTGCGGCTTCTCCTTATGGTCGCTCGTTTAGTTATTGTACGGCCGGGTCCACCACCTTAGGCGCAGTAGTGCAAAGCGCGAGCAAAATGCCGCTTCAAGATTTCGCACAGAAAGCACTGTTTGCTCCTTTGGGCATTACGAAAGCGGAGTGGCAATTTTCTCCTTTAGGCTTAGCACAAGGCGGTGGTGGTTTGGGTTTGCGTAGTCGAGATCTTTTGAAACTCGGACAGTTGCTCGCCAATGGCGGCACATGGCAGGGGCAACAGGTGCTGCCAGCGGCGTGGGTGAAGGCTTCAGTGTCACCGCAAGCGCAGGTTGATGAAGGGCGCAATTACGGCTATTTGCTATGGTTGTATCCGTACAGCGCAAAAGGCGTGAAGCATCATTCGTATCAAATGGCTGGTTCGGGTGGAAACAAAGTCGTAGTTTTTCCTGATCTTGATATGGTGGCGCTGGTGACGACGACCAATTTTGGCGTACGCAATCCGCATCAAATTACCGACAAACTGATTGCTGAACACATTCTTGGCGCGCTGGAATAAGTAAAATTTAGAGTAAAAAATAAAGGAAGCCTTGGTCGCTTAGAGTGCAGCATTGACTCGTGGCAAATGAAATGACACTAACTCATTTGCCGCAAGCGTTTCTGTAAAAAACCACGAGCTGTCTGATCATTACATAGACCGATCGCTTGCTGGTAGGCGTGTTTTGCGGCATCGCGATTGCCACATCGCTCATGTAAATGTGCGCTGGCTGCCCAGTACGGTTGGTAGTTGTTTAGACGCTCTTTCAATTCTGCGTTGTTACTTAGTTGCTCTAATTGGGCGAGGGCGATTTGTGGCTCTATGATTTCTGCCAGCGCCACGGCATGATTGATCGCTACTACAGGTGAATCGGTCAGTTGATAGAGCTGCGCATAAAGTTTGTTGATAGCATGCCAGTCCGCTTTGCCTTGGTGGATGCGTACCGTGTGGGCGGATTGAATCGCTGCTTCAATTTGAAAACGTCCAGATCTTTGCATGCTACTGGCATGACGTAAATAATGTTCCGCTTGTTCGATTTTTTTGAGATCCCATAATTCACAATTTTGCTCTTGCAAAGGTACGTAATTGCCATCCACATCTTGCCGTGCTGCGCGACGTGATTCGGCATAAAGCATTAAGGCGAACAAACCAAAAACTTCAGGTTCTTGCGGTGCTAGTTCGCTTAATAGTTGCGTCAGCCAAAGTGCTTCTTCGGCCAGATTGCCGTGTTGAATATCTCCATCGCTGCTTTGCGACCATGCGGTGGTGTAGATGCTATAGATCGCATCGAGTACGGCATCCAAGCCATCGCGAATTGCGCTTTGATCGGGAATGTTGAAACGTATGCCCGCCACACGGATTTTGTGTTTGGCTCGAACTAAGCGTTGCGCCATATTGCTGGGCGCAATTAAAAATGCTGATGCAATGCTGGCGGCATCAAAGCCCAATAGGGTTTGCAGCATCAGTGGTGCGCGTATGTTGCGATCGATTGCTGGATGCGTACAGGCAAACATCAGTGCCAGCCTTTGGTCAGGTATTGCGAGCGGATCGCATTCGATGACAGCTTCGTCAAGCAGATAACTGAATTCTTCTTGATGCTGATGTTGGATTTTTGCGCTACGTGCCTGATCGATTAATTGACGACGTGCGACAGTAAATAACCAAGCTTCGGGATTGCTTGGTGTGCCTTGCTCTGGCCAGTTTTTTAATGCAATTTCAAATGCTGTGGCAAGCGCGTCTTCTGTACTTGCCAGATCACCAGAGCGAACGGATAGCATCGCCAACAAACGACCATAACTACGCCGTACTAATGCTTCAATTAAGCGCGGATCGCGATGGTCATTTTGTTTTTGCATATGGTTTTACATCGGCCAAATTGGGCGTACCTCGATAGAACCAAGATGCGCGCTAGGGCAGCGTGCAGCCCAGCTGATCGCTGTATCAAGATCCGGTACATCAATAATATAAAAACCGCCTAATTGTTCTTTGGTATCGGCATAAGGGCCGTCGAGTATTTGGGTTTTGCCATCGCGGATGCTGACTGTGGTGGCAGTAGTAGATTCTCGTAGTCGCTCGCCGCCGACCAAGACGCCTGCTTCTATCATCGCGTTGGTGTAGGGGCCATAGGCAGCGATGATTTCGCCCAGAGCATGTTGATCCATGGCGGCTTCGACCGTCTCGCTGGTGGCGATGAGTAGCATGTATTGCATGGTGTTCTCCTAAAAGTAATTAAAAAAGCAACCCAAGTAGGAAGCTGGCTTAGATGGCCATCGCGTTTATGTTCAAGATGTTTAAGCCTTGTGCGCGAATGCACTAGATCAATCTTTGCCAGTTTCAAAACGATGACGTTTGAACCAAGTGTAAATCGACATGCATTTGTATTTTATGTCGAAAATAATTGTGAAAAGCCTCAGTTACTTTATTTAAAGAGACTTTCGTCGCTGTTTTTGTCACGAAAATTTGTTTGTATGCGTTCGGCAGGCGTGAACATAACTCTCTATAATCGGTGACATTATGTCGTTATGTCGTGGTTTATCCTTTATCTGATTTTCTATTGTGATCTTTGAAAGCATTGAACAATTATGATGATCCGTCTAATTTATGCCAGCCGTGCAGTGAATTTGGGACCTGCCGACGTTAAAGATATTTTGGCGAGTTCGCGCAAGAATAATCAGCAACTTGCAGTCACTGGCGCACTTAGTTTGTCGAACGGTATTTTCTTGCAATGTTTGGAAGGTGAACGCTCCGCAGTGAACGCGCTTTATCATCACATTTTGAAAGATAAGCGACATAACAAACCGGAAGTGTTGGTACTGGAGGAAATCACGCAACGCCAATTTACTGGTTGGAATATGGGCTTGATCGCCGCTACCACTGAGAATACCGCACTGTTCCTCAAATATTCTTCGACAGCAGAATTTGATCCGTTTCGTATGTCAGCCGCTGCATTGAAAGAGTTTTTCGCTGAGGTAATGAGTAGCGCACGTTGGTTGAGTTAATGCAGACTATAAAATCACCTAAAAAACTAGCGCGTGTCGCTAGTTTTTTTGTTTTTGGCGGTTTTATTCAAGACAGTGATCGTCTTCGACTTTATGATAAGACTGCTTAACCACTGAAAACATTTCTTATTTTATGAACGGAGTAATGATGCAATTTGCCTACACGATTCTTTATGTGAATGATGTCAAACAAAGCTTGGCGTTTTATGAGAAGGCTTTTGGTATGCAAACCAGATTTCTGCACGAGAGTGGTGATTATGGCGAATTGGAAACTGGCGGCACAGCACTCGCGTTCTCGTCACGCGCTTTGATGCGCCAATTGGGAAAAGAAGTCAGTAACTCTGATCCGCATCATCCTAGTTTTGAGATTGCCCTAGTGAGTGAAGACGTTGCGGCAGCGGTGCGCACGGCTGTTGATGCTGGCGCCACTCTGATGCAAGCGCCAAAAGAAATGCCTTGGGGGCAAACGATTGCTTATGTCGCGGATCTTGATGGTGTCTTGGTAGAAATTTGTACCTCGATGCAGGCTTAGGCATAACCATCTGCCATGATTAATTCTTGGTAGATGGGCGAGTGCAGCATGGTGCTTGGACTGCATCCAAACCAACGTTGGAACTCGCGACACAAATGTGCTTGATCGGCATAGGCGAAATCGGCAGCGAGTTCCGCCAAATTAATGCGATGACCCTTATCGTTATTCAACCTCATGCGCGCTAGTAAGGCTTGTGCAGCTTGTCTGGCGCGCGCCAGATTTCTCCAATAAGTTGGTGAACGCCCAGTTTTCTGGATCAGCCATCGTTGCAAACTACGTTCGGATACACCTAGTTCACGTGCGGAATGCGGCACGCTTTGACGCGTTTTCAGGCTAGCTAAAGCATCCCCAATTTGGGTGTCAAGGTCGAACAAGTCATCCAATACTTGCAAGATTTGTGCTGTATGGTGTTGTGGATCTATTGGGAATTGCGTTGTTAACTCATTGAGGCGCTCTGTCAATTTTGTTGACCTTGCATGCGCTTGATTGAAACTCGCTGCTGGATGCAGCCGCCATCCATAGTAGCGATCACCTCTATCACTCTCAACATAACGCGCGCTGTCGTCGAGTGGGCTCAGCATGTGTAAAGAAAAGTCTTGAGGATTCGATCGAATAATAAAATCGCGGCAGCCATCTGGCAGCACCAGCATACGTGTTGCCGTATCAGTGGTGTGCTGCCATGCACTTAACACCGTATTTGGTAATCGCTGAGAGTCATCGCAGTTGGGCATAGCTAAGAATAATTTGGTGTGTCTGTAAATGTAGAAATTGTATCGATCTAGGTTGTGTAATACGAGCACTTAAGATATTGTCTTGCAACATAGATTAATTTGCATTTTTTATCGATACAAAATTGGGGTAGCTATGCTCAAAAGAATTATTTTACGGAGTTTGTTAGGAATCATCTTCGTCGTAACCAGTATCGTTCTTATATTTGTTGTCGCCAACTGGCAAGATCAAGCTTTGCGACCAGAAGTGCAGGCAAGCTTAGATTGGAAAGCACCTCAACATATCGAAGATGATAACGGCTATTTGATTTTACTTGGGATCAATGCGAAGAATGGGTTTGATCCTTTGTCGGTGGGCAAGCGCGTTCTTGAATCGGAATTAATTCGTTATGAACGAAAAAAAAATTTAGTGCCATCCGATGATTTGGTCGTAGAAGAACTTCCTGATTCGCAGACATTTAAGAAACTTGATGATGAAGTGTGTGACTACACTAAGACACCTAATTGTGTGCAGTTTTATCTGTCGCGTACCGTCGAGCAAGAGCAAGAAATTTTGCAAGCACGCAAATCGATACTCGCGAGTTTTGCAGCGATTCAAGCAAGCCTCGACTACGAAGAAATCGTGCCGCCATTTATTGCTGCCAATATCCCTAGCTTTGGTGCATTGCTGCACGCGATGGAAATTGAACGAATGAAAGCAATTCGTTTGATTGCACAAGGGCAGACCGAGCAAGGCTTCTCCGCATTGATGAAAAATGCCGCGTACTCACAACGTTGGATGGAAAAATCGAATTCCATCATTTCGCACATGCTGGCAATTGTGACGGTTCAACGAGACCTGAGAATTGTCGATGAGCTTTTACAACTTTACCCTGAACTCATGAATGAGCAAGCGCAGATTCGGGCTTGGTTAGGTCGCTTCTCAGAAAAGAAAATGAGTATCAGTCGTGCCTTCGAATTTGAAACGCGCATTAATCTGCGTACTATGCAGACTGTGCGTTTAGAGACTGTTGCTGCGCAATCCTCTCGCTGGCAAAAGTTCCTCCTTGATTTGTTTAATCGACCGAATGCGAGTTTGAATCTTACTTATGATTGGTCTCAAATATGGAGCGCTTTGGCGGAACGCTCTGGTCAAGAGTATTTAACACACAGGCAAGAAATTCAAAAGAAGCAAGATGCCTTGCTTGGTTTAGGTGTCGGACATTTTTATTTATTCGATCCTGTCACCAAAGTTCTGTTAGGTGTCGGTACACCTAGCTATGAGACATATATTGAAAAGCATTTTGATGCATTTGCGCAGATTAATTTGTTCATGTTGAAAATGGCATTGATCGAGAGCAGAGTTCCATCTACAGCGATTGAACAATTTGTGAAAGATCACGCAAAACAATATAACAATCCCTACGATGGAAAGGCTTTTGGTTGGGATGCAGGAAAGCATCAACTGTTTATCGAGTTACGACAGGAGTCAA
>VFQS010002709.1_pt1 | contig 14222 bp, 13 predicted proteins | sample 3512361 | NCBI WGS metagenome assembly VFQS01 (sample SAMN10412375, study PRJNA504923) | tailings metagenome | isolation source: Relicate 1 Philex TSF3 active mining | place: Philippines
TTCGGCGACGAACGTCTCGTCGAGCCACGGCTTGTAGATCCGCAAGTTCGGATTGACGAGAAGTCCGTAGCGGTAGAACCGCTCGATGTCGTTGCCCTTGTAGGTGGAGCCGTCCCCCCAGATGTCGACGTCATCGGATCGCATGGCGCGAACGAGAAGGGTTCCGGTGACTGCTCGGCCGAGTGGAGTGGTGTTGAAGTAGGTCTTGCCCGCGGTGTTGATGTGGAAGGCGCCGCACTGGAGGGCCATCAATCCCTCGCGAACGAGTTCGGTGCGGCAGTCGACGAGCCGCGCGACTTCGGCCCCGTACTGGCGTGCTCGATCGGGAATCGTCTCGAGTTCGGGTTCGTCGGGCTGGCCGAGATCGGCGGTGTACGCGTAGGGGATGGCGCCCTTGTTGCGCATCCAGGCCACGGCCGCCGACGTGTCGAGGCCTCCGGAGAAGGCGATTCCGACTCGCTCGCCGGTGGGCAACGAGGTGAGAACGCGCTGGGATGACTGGCCCGATGACATGCGGGCGACGCTATCGCCAGCCGAACGGCGTCGTTAGCCTGACCGCGTGGGGTGGACGCCATGAACACTTCCTCCATGAATCTCGACGGTGGCGTGCATCGCATTCCTCTCGATGTCGACGGCTCGCTGTGGTTGTGCGGCAAACATGCGATCGGCCCCGGCCCGGAGGACCTCATCGTCCGGATCGGCCTGTCGGCGTTCGATGTCGACGTGGTGTGTCTGGTCGAGGAACACGAAATCGCCGATCGGTATCCGCAGTACGTGGCCTGGTTGCGCGCGTCGACGTCGGCGCTGTGGCACCCGATTCACGACCTGTCGTCGCCTGACGCGTCGGAAGCGATCGCGCTGTACGACGAGGTGTGGTCGCGATTGCGGCGAGGACGCCACGTCGTCGCACACTGCGGGGCGGGAATGGGAAGAGCGGGCACGCTCGGTGTCGCCATGTGCCTCCATTCAGGGATGAGTGTCGACGTCGCCCTCGCGCACGTTCGTCGTCATCGTCCCGGCGCAGGTCCGGAAGTGGGTGCTCAGACCGACGTGCTCTCGGTACTCGCCGAATCCCTGTCGACGCCCTGATCGGGGCGACGATCCGACAGCGCCCCGATGCCGAGGAGTAGGGCCGCGACACCCAAGGACGCCGTGACGACGGCCCCGCCCGGCGACGAATGTCGATCGGCGAGAGCGACGACTCCGAGCAACAGGCCGCCGACGGCCGACGTCTGAGGGATCCAGGAGCCGCCGAGGAAGCATTGGATCACGATGCCGGTGCACACGACGAAGATTCCGATGACGATGGCGAGGGCGCCGATCGTCCCCCACCGAACGTCGTCGGCCCACCACACCGGACGTCCGATGATCTGTGACGACGCGCCGACGCTGGCCAGACCAAGGGTGATTCCGACCCAACCGACGGCGACGACCCGACTCCATCCGCGTCCGATGCGTCGATCGTCGGCGAAACGACCTCGGCGGACATCGGTCGACGGCACGCCGTCACGATACGGGACGACTCGGTCCACCGCTAGCGTGACGGCGTGTCCTCGCAGAATCGCCCGGCGCATTTCGACAAGTTGTCCCTCTTCTTCCCCATGTGGAACGAGGAGGAGTACATCGGTCGGACACTGCAGGCGGCGCGAGAAGCGGCCGAGTCCCTGCGTGCAATCGGTGAGATCGCCGACTACGAGATCATCATCGTCGACGATGCTTCCACCGATTCGACGGGTCGTCTGGCCGATGAAGCCGCCGCCGCCGATCCGCGAGTGAAGGTCGTTCATCACCCGAAGAATCGCAAGCTCGGTGGATCGATCAAGACCGGATTCGCCGCTGCGACCGGGGATCTCGTTCTCTACACCGATGCCGATCTTCCCTTCGATATGGACGAACTGCAGAAGGCTTGCCGTCTCATGCGCCACTACGAGGCCGATGTGGTGAGCGCTTATCGGCTCGATCGAACCGGCGAAGGTTACGTGCGAACCGTCTATTCGTTCTTTTACAACGCGCTCGTTCGTGTTTTCTTCGGACTGAAGATGCGCGACGTGAACTTCGCCTTCAAGCTGTGCCGTCGGAGGATCTTCGATCACGTCACGCTGAAGTCCGAGGGCTCTTTCATCGATGCCGAACTCGTGATCCGAGCCCACAAGTTCGGTTATCAGATCGTTCAATTCGGGGTCGATTACTTCCCTCGCACGCGTGGCGTGTCGACACTCTCGTCGCCGTCGGTGATCGTCAAGATCCTGCGTGAGATGTGGCAGTTGCGACGTGAATTGCGGGCGATCCGCCCTGCCGTCGACTGAGGGCGAGCGATAGCCTCGGGCCTGTGGAAAAGGGTTCGTCGCGTCGCCGTTCGACCGGGCGTTCCCGGGCCGAGACGCCCGAACTGAATCGCTGGTATCCCGCGATGGGTGCGGCTGCTGTTCTGGTCGGTGTCGTCGCCATCGGCGTGATCGCGGACGGAGGCTCGTCCGGTGGAAGCGAAGCGACGGCGACCAGCTCCACCGTTGCGCAGGTGATCACCGAGAGCACGCTGTCGCCTGTGCAGAAGTTGCCACTGTCCCAAACCTTCGGCCGCGGCGCGGCTGGACCCGAGATCAAACTCATCCAGGATCGACTGATCGAATTGAAGTTCGACCCCGGTGTCGCCGATGGCGTCTTCGGCGAGCGGACCCAGCAGGCGGTGTGGGCCTTCGAGAAACTGGTGATGGGAGTACCGCGCGATCAGGCGACCGGGCGAGTGACAGCCGAGATGTGGAGTCGGATGCAGGACCCGATCGTGATCACACCACGTCGACCCGATTCGACCCCGAACCACACCGAGATCTATCTCCCCGAACAAGTCATGGTGGTGTTCCAGGGAGACGACGCCGTGCTCGTCACACACATCTCCTCGGGGGACGATCAGGAGTGGTGCGAAGAAGTCACGATCGACCCGGGTGAACGAGGCAACGAAGAAGGCATCGAACCCATCAAAGAAGGCTGGTGCGGTTTGTCATGGACCCCCGGTGGGGTGTTCAAGTACGACCGCAAGGTGGAGGGCCGGCGCGAGAGCCAGCTCGGCGGCATGTACAACCCGGTGTACTTCAATTACGGGATCGCCGTACACGGTGCACACGAAGTGCCGATCAACCCGGCCTCGCACGGATGCATTCGTATTCCGATGCACATCTCCGACTACTACCAGTCGCTCGTCGCCAAGGGAGATCAGGTCTTCGTCTGGGACGGTGTGAAAGAACCCGAGGAGTACGGCGCTCAAGTTCCGCGGTTCAACTGGCGCGATCCGAATTACACGACGACCACATCGACGACCACGACCACGACTGCGCCGCCGACTCTGCCGCCCACGACGACATCGGCGCCCACCACCGCAGCGCCGACACCTCCGGTCTCTTCCACGCCCTGATCGAGGCGTCGCGCTCCCGACCGGGTTCGATTCATCCGAGACACGAGGTCGGACCGTTGAACACTCCTTGACGGAAGGCATCGACCTTCTCGAAGGGGCTGCCGAGTTGGTCGAGATCACCGGTGACGTCGCCGATGGAAATGATGGTCAGGATCGCCTCGTCGAGATCACCCGGGGAGAGCGACACCCGAGGAGCCTCCTCGCTCGGCGGGACGACCGGTTCGGCGTTGAGCGGAAGGATGTCACCGGACCACGCGCCCGCGAGGCAGTCGTTCAGCAGGTTGCGGTTCTCCCCGTCGAGGCCGACGTCGAGCAACGCCTGGACGAGATCCGCGTAACCGACGGCCAGGAGATAGCCCACGGCGAAATCTCCGGGCGTCTCGCGATAGACGTCGGCCATGACGTCGGTGTCCACGAGCAAGCGCCGATCGATCGGGCACACTCGCACTCCGAGAGTGGCTGACGACTCGTCGCGACACGTCGACTCGCCCGAGTCGAGCACGATTTCGGGGCTCGTCCAACGATCACCGAACACGGCACTCCAGTACAGATCGAGATCGCCCGTGAGCAGTTCGAACATCTCGTCGTCGAACGGGAAGTCGCTCGGATTGGGTCGAGACAATTCTTCGACGGTGAATCCGAATTGCAGGGGGAGTGGTTCGAATCGCTCGTACGCGACGCACGGATCGAGTCCACCGAGGAAACCGTCCTGAAATGCACTGACCCGATCGAATGCCGAACCGTGCGCCGCCTCGTCGTCGGGGCGATCGCCCGGTCGATCACCGAGCTGAACGAGACCGAGCAACGACGCCGTGATGTCGCGATCGGTGATCGGTCGACCTCCGACTCCGTTCTCTCGGGCGTGAGCCGTCCACGCGCCGGCGAAGCAGTCGGCCTGGAGCTCGAGGGTGGTGGTTCGGTACGAGTCCAGGATGTCGTTACGGAGCGAGGACTGGATCACGTGACCCCACTCGTGGGCCATGACCACGCCGAGCACGGCAGTTCCGAAGTCGTCGGCGAAGGAGGGGAACAAGATCTCGTCGTCGAACACGATGAAGTCGCCCTCTTCGCAGTAGAACGCGTTCTCTTCGACGTCGGCGTAGGCGCCGTCGAAGTCGCAACCGGAGGGCAGTTCTGCCTCGTTGTCGGGTCGGTGTCCGTGGACTCCGCCGATGATCGGGAGGTACTCGGCGCCGTAGACGCGAGGGTATTCGGCGGCCCAGTACGACTCGATGTCCTCGATCGCGTCGGCGAGAAAGACGTCGTAGCCCTTCTCGTCGATCGACGAGACCACTCCGTCGCGGTCGGAAGCATCCTGTCGATCGACGACCGACGGATTCGACGACCCGCAGGCGGCCAGAACGGCGAGACCAGGGAGGAAACGGGCGGCAATCGGACGTCTCAGCCGGCCAACTCCTCGAGGACGGCCGAGAGTTCGGCGATCTCACCGGATTGTCCGCGCACCATCGACTCGGCGAAGGCCCGGACGTCCGCGTTGCGTCCGGCATCGATCACGTAGTCCGCCATGTGCAATCCACCGCGGTGGTGATCGATCATCAAGGTGGTGAAGGCGACCGATGCGTCGGTTCCTTCGGCAGCGGCGAACGCGTCGAGTTCGGCGTCGGTCGCCAGGCCGTCCATCTCGTCGAGGGGAACGGGCATGCCCATCCATCCCATGGCCGTTCCGGTGTCGTTGGCTTCGGTCTCACCGAAACTGCGCAGCAGTTCGATCATGCGCCCGACTTCGAGTTGTTGGGTGTACAGGATCTCTTGGGCGTAGAGGCGTAGGCGAGGATGCGTGTCGTCCACCGACGTGAGATAGAAGAACGCCATGTCGACGGCCTGCTCGTGGTGGTAGCGCATGTCCTGGAGGAAACCGATGTCGGTGCCGTTGTACGACGGTGATGCGTTCTTGTCGCCGACGAAATAGCCGATGCCGACGCCGAGGATCAATGCGGCGAGGCCGAGTGCGATGACATTGAGAGGGTTCTGCCACCACGGCAGGACGAGAACCGAATCGTCGGTCTCGGCATCATCGACCCCAGTCTCGCCAGCAGATGTCGTGCCGGTGGTGTTCATGCCTCCAGTGTGCCACTCGGAGTGCGACTCGGCCTGGGCAGGAGGTCCGATCGTGGTGGTAGTTTCGTCCCGTGCGGGGCATTGGATGAGGTCGTTTCGTGAGGGCGTACCCGCCTCTAAAGCCTCGATCCCACCGGGGCCGCTTCCTCTCGCCGGAGTCGGTTTAGGGTTTAGGCAGGCTCGGGAAGATGAACGCTAAGTTGCCGAACGGGAGAATCAAGGAGCCCGTTAGTACCGGTGGAATGTCTGGCCGGCGCAGTCTCCGTTGTTGTGAGGGGGAGTGATTGATGTCCGATTTTTACGCCTTGCTGGGGGTCTCTAAATCCTCGTCACAATCTGAAATTAAAAAGGCTTATCGTCAGCGGGCAAGACGCCTTCACCCAGATACCAATCGAAACGATCCGGACGCGCGCCGTAAGTTTCAAGAGTTATTGGACGCATATCGAGTCCTCGCTGATCCCGTTTCTCGTTCCGAATATGACGCATTTCTCGCTGCCGATTCGGTTTCGGGTGGTGAGTTGGTGCCCTATGAACATGTGAATTCAGAGAGATCGCAGCGCTCGAGGCGACTTCTCGAGGTCGACGGGGTCACGGTGCGCTTCGGCGGCATCGTCGCTCTCGATGGTCTGTCGTTCGGAATCGATCGCGGCCAGATCTGTGGACTCATCGGACCGAACGGGGCCGGCAAGACGACCATGTTCAACGTCGTCAGCCGCATCTACGAACCGACCGAGGGGCGTGTCACGTACGACGGCACCGATCTGCTCGCAGTTCCGTCTCATGGCATCGCCCGACTCGGTATCGCGCGAACATTCCAGAACCTGGCGCTGTTCCCGACCATGTCGGTGCTCGAGAACGTGATGGTCGGTGCGCACAGTCAGGGTCGGGTCGGTTTCGTGCGGTCGATCCTGCGTCTCGGTGCTGCTCGCGAGAACCGCGAGACACGCAACTGGGCTGGTGACCTCCTCAACCAGCTCGGACTCGGTTCCATCGCCTTCCGACCGGCCATGGGACTCCCTTTCGGCACTCTCAAGCGATTGGAGATCGCCCGGGCGCTCGCCGCGCGACCACGTTTCTTGTTGATGGACGAGCCGGCCGCCGGTCTCACTCACTCCGAAGTCGACGAGTTGGGTGACACCGTGGTCGACATCCGCCGCCAGTTCGATCTCACCGTGCTTCTGGTCGAGCACCACATGTCGATGGTCATGAAGATCTCCGACCACGTTGTCGCCATGGAGTTCGGACGCAAGATCGCCGAGGGCACCCCGCACGAGGTGCAGAACGATCCGCACGTGATCTCGGCGTATCTGGGGGTGGAGTCGTGAGTCTGCTGTCGGTTCGAGACGTGCGCGCCGGTTACGGCCCGCTCGAAGTCCTTCACGGCATCACGCTCGACGTGGAGGCGGGAGAGATCGTCGTGATCCTCGGCGCGAACGGAGCGGGCAAGACGACGACCATGCGCGCGGTGTCGGGCATGATCGCCCGTGCGGGTCACGTCACGTTCGATGGCGTCGACATCAGTGGACTCAACGCCGAGAAGATCGTGCGCCTCGGGATCGCCCAGGTGCCCCAAGGCCGTGGCACGTTCACCGATCTCACGGTCGAGGACAACCTGCGCGCCGGCGCTTACGTCCGTCACGACGGCATCGATGCCGACATCGGCCGGTGGTACGAGGTGTTCCCACGTCTCGCCGAACGTCGTACGCAGCGAGCCGGAAGTCTCTCCGGCGGGGAGCAGCAGATGCTCGCCATCGCTCGCGCTCTCATGAGCCGACCGAAATTGTTGCTGTGCGACGAACCGAGCCTTGGTCTGGCGCCACTCATCACGCAGGAACTCTTCGACGTGATCAAGCGATTGAACTCCGAAGAGGGCTTGTCGGTTCTACTCGTCGAGCAGAACGCCAATCTCGCCCTGAAGGTCGCACATCGGGTGTACCTGCTCGAGACCGGCAACGTGGTGGCTTCCGGGTCGGCGGCCGAGATCGCATCCGATGACAGCATTCGCAAGGCGTATCTGGGGGCCTGACGATGGAACGTTTCTTCCAATACGTGTTCGATGGATTGAGCTTCGGCGCGATCTACGCCCTGTTGGCGCTCGGTCTGGTCGTGGTGTTCCGCGGCACCGGACATCTCAATTTCGCGCAAGGTGAAATGGCCATGTTCTGCACGTTCCTCACGTGGCAGTACGACGCATGGGGAGTGCCGCTCGTCCTGGCCGTGTTGCTCGGGATGGCCACCGGATTCGCGTTGGGTGCCGGGGTCGAGGTGTCGTTGATCCGTGGTGTCGCCAAGAAGTCCGAGGCCGGCGTGTTCGTGGTGTCGATCGCCCTCTTCCTCGGACTCAATTCTCTGGCAGCGATGTTGTGGGGCAACCTTCCACCCGAACAGATGGCAAGTCTGTTCCCCGACGAACCCGATGACTTCATTCGCATCTTCGGTGCGGTGTGGCGTTACGAATACGTCGGCATCCTCCTGGTCGCCCTCGCGCTCATGGGTCTGTTGTTCCTGCTGTTCTCCAAGACGAAATTCGGCTTGGCCATGCGTTCGGTGGCGAGCAATCCCGAATCGGCACGCCTGGTCGGTATTCCGACCGGTGTCGTCCTCGCCAGTTCATGGGGAATCGCCGGTGCGATGGGCGCTCTCGCCGGAACGATGTTCGGCCACTCTCGGTGGATTCGACAGCCCGGGTGGCGCCGTGATCGCCGGGCTGGCCATCGGCGTCGGCGAACAATTGGCGGCCGGTTACGCGCCGGGTTGGATCGGCCAGGAACTGCGCCTCGGCGTCGCCCTGATCACCATCTTCGTCGTCCTGCTCTTCAAACCATCCGGTCTGTTCGGTTCCGTCAAGGTGCAAAGGGTCTAGCCATGTGGAAGATCAAGGAAGGGTCCCCCCAGCACTGGGCGTTGCGCCTGATCGGTGTCGCCATCATCCTCATCGCCGTCCTCTGGGTCCCCACGCAGATGTCGACCTCGCGGATTGGCCAGTTCTCCGATGCGTTCGTTCTGATCATCGCAGCCATGGCGCTCAATCTCGTCCTCGGATTCACCGGACAGATCTCGATCGGCCACTCGGCGTTCTTCGGCGTCGGTGGCTACACCGCCGCGATCCTCATCAAGGACCACGGGTGGAGTCCGGGCTACACGTTCTACGCCGCGGCCGCGGTGGCTTTCGTGCTCGGCTGTCTCGTCGCTTTGCCCGCTCTGCGCATCAAGGGCGTGTACCTGGCCCTCGTGACACTCGCCCTCGCCGTGCTCTTCCCGGTTCTCGTGAAGTGGAAGAAATTGGTCTGGTTGACCGACGGCGCCAAGGGCATCGACAGCGTGCGGTACGAGGAACTCCCGGTGTGGCCGATCATCGGTGAACTGAAAGGACGCGACGGTCGCGCGGTGTTCGCGTACTGGTTGGCCTTCGTCGTGCTCGTGATCACCTACCTCGTGTGTCGCGGACTCGTGAAGAGCCGATTCGGCCGATCACTCGTGGCCATTCGCGACAACGAAACCGCCGCGGCCGTGATGGGGGTGAACCTCACGGTGACCAAGGTCCTCGTTTTCGGCATCTCGGCGTCGCTCTGCTCCCTCGCCGGAGTGCTGTCGACACTTCGCACGGGAGTGATCACACCGGAAGGTCAGTACGTGACACTGCTCGGATCGATCGTTTTCTTGTTGATCATGGTGGTGGGCGGTGCGGGGACGTTGTGGGGTCCCATCGTCGGTGGTCTGGTGTACGTGTGGCTCGACAACACGACACGCGGTTTCGGATCCGACAGCGATGGCATCATCGGATTCCTCTTCGGATGGGCCGATCAGTCGCCAGCCACCTTGATCCTCGGTGTGTCCCTGATCCTGATCATGTTCCTCGCCCCATACGGTTTGGCCGGCCTCGTCAAGCGACTCTGGGTGAAGATCGTGATGGTCGTCCCCAAGCCCGCCGGCACGCCTGTGGTGCTCGCCGAGGCCGCCGAGACAGCATCGACCGAGGTTCGGTAACCTTCCCCCTCACGGCCGACATCCCCACGGGACGTCGGCCGTGCTGAAGCAGAGCACGTTTCGTGCACGACTGGGGAGGACCATGAAGCGCATTTCCAAGAAGGCGATCGCGCTCACCATGGCTGGAGCGCTGGCGCTCGCGGCCTGTGGTGGCGACGACGGAGGCACCGAAGCCCCGTCGACCGACGCGCCGATGACCGAAGAGACCGACGCGCCGGCTGAGACCGAAGCGCCGGCCGAGACCGAAGCACCGGCCGCAGCCGGTTGGGCGGTCAACACCGACGACTGTGTCGATCCCGATGCCGCGAACGCGCCCATCGAAGGCACGTTGAAGATCGGCAGCGCGATGCCGCTGTCGGGTGGTGTGGCCGCCACCGCCTTCGCTCCGGTGAAGGACGGCTTCGAGGCCTACATCAACTGGGCCAACGAGACCGGCCTGCTCGGTGATCTCACTCTCGAAGTGCAGATCGAAGACGATCAGTACAACAAGGACCTGACGCCGGGTGCGGTCGAGAAGTTGCTCGACTCCGACACCGACGTGTTCTCGGGCATCATCGGTTCGCCGAACAACGCCGCGGTGCGCGATCTCCTCAACGAGGAGTGCTACCCGCAGCTGCTGGCCCTCACCGGTTCGCCGGAGTGGGGTCGCGCCGACGAGTACCCGTGGACCACGGGCATCTTGATCCCGTACACCGTCGAAGCCAAGGCCTACGCGGCGCTCATCAGCAGTCAGTTCCCTGACGGCGCCAATGTCGGCGTGTTCGTCGTGAACAACGAATTCGGACAGGTGTACGCCGAGGCGTTCAAGGAGATCGCTCCGGAATACGGAATCACGATCGTCGACGAGCAGACCATCGAGGCCACCGACTCGGCTCCGCCGACCGCTCAGGTGAACTCGATCGCGAGCAACGCTCCCGACGCCATCCTCGCCGTGCCGTTGGGTGCTGGATGCGCGACCTTCCTCGGTGAAGTCGCCAATGCGAAGGCCGCCAACGCTGGCTGGGATCCGCAGGTCTTCATCACGGCCACGTGCGCGTCGTCGCTGATCCTGGGTCTCGCTGGAGCAGCCGCTGACGGTCTGTACACGTCGAACAACCTGGTCGACATTCTCGACCCGGAAGTGGCCGCACAGCCGGCCATCGCCGAGTACATCGCCTACATGGAGAGTCTGGGCAAGGGTGACATCGTCACCACGGCCGGCGCCGGTTGGCACACCGCCGAAATGACGGTGGCCATCATCAAGCAGGCCATGGAGTCACCCGAAGGTCTGACCCGCGCGTCGATCATCAATGCCGCCCGCAACTTCGATCAGGTGGGAACACTCACCCGTCCGAACGTGCGGATGAAGATGAACGGCCTCGACGATCAGTTCATCGCCGAGTCGCTGCAGGTCGTCCAGTACGACGCCGAGACGCAGCTCTTCACCGACATCGGAGAACTCATCACCGAGTTCGAGAGCTGACCGAAGTTTCCTCGACATGTGAAGAGACCCGCCCTCGGGCGGGTCTCTTTCGCGTTCTGGTGCCGATCGTCGGACGAGTGTCCACCGAGCCGCTCAGCCGACGACGTCGCCGCTGACGACCGTGATTTCCCGATTACCGGTGATCTCGACGACGAAGAGCCAGTCGTCGCCGTCGTTGTCGGTCGCTCGGCACGTGAACTGAGTGCCCGTCGTCTGCGAGGACGGGTCTTCGCAGACGGCATCGAAGAATTGATAGCCGGCCTCCTCGGCGAGGGCGTCGCTCTCGAGATACGACTCGCTCTCCTTGCGGTAGTCGCTCGACGACACCGAGCAGCCGGTGAGTCCGGCGAGCAACGACGCCACTGCGATCGTCGTGGTGCGGGGTGACCGAATCATCGAGGTGTCACGGTACCGCTGGCTCGGGCTCGACGGACGGTGTCGACGGTCAGAACCACGAGGGCAACCCAGACCAGACCGAACCCGGCGAACTTGGTGCCCGACACGTCTTCGTCGAAGGCCAGCCACCCGAGCAGGAAGTTGATGACCGGGACCGAGTACTGCATCGGGCCGATCACGGTCATCGGAATGCGCTGAGCGGCGTAGGCGAACATGGTGAGCGGCACGACGGTGATCACGCCGAGGAGCAGGACGGCGACCCATTCGACGGCGTCAGCGCTGCGGAAGACGTTGGTCGAGTACTGCAGATGCCACAGAACGAGAACGATCGCGGGTACGACGAGAACGCTGGTTTCCGCCGTGAGGCTGTCGATGGGTGACAGGGGCACGGTTCGTTTCAGATAGCCGTACGTCGACCAGCTGGCCGCGATCAGGAGCGCGTACACCGGAACGCGGCCGTAACCGACGGTCAGCACCACGACTGATCCGACGCCGAGTGCTGCCGTGACGATCTGCGCTGCACGCATTCGCTCGCCGAGGACTCGAACGCCGATCGTCATGGTGGCGAGTGGTGCGATGAAATAGCCGAGGGCGGCCTCGACGACGTGGTCCTCGGCGACGACGATCACGTACGACGTCCAGTTGACGGCCAGGACGAGGGACGCGATCGTGATCCGCCGCCAGAGGTGCTCGGTCGTGAGGTGGCGAAGGAGTGCAACGAGTCGGCGACGCCACGCAAGGACGGCCACGAGCATGACGAGGGAGGTCGTGATGCGAAAGCCGATCATCTCGAGTGGTGCGAAATCACCGAGAAGTTTCCAGTAGAGAGTGAGTAATCCCCAGATCAGGTAGGCCGAGATGCCGACGGCCGCGCCGGAGCGGTCGATCGACGACGAATCGGTGGGGGATTCGACCCGAGGGGAGGTCACCGGACATTCCTAGCAGCCCGACGGCCTCGAGACTGCGGACGACGCCACTAACGTGCTCGCCATGTCGCTCGAGTCCCGACCGGAGTGGGCAGCATTCCTCGGAACTCCTGATGCGCCGTCGATCGCGCGTCTCTTCGCCGACGACGTGGATCGCGCGGATCGCTACTCCGGGTTCGCCGGAGATCTGTTCATCGATCTCTCCAAACATCGATGGGACGATCGAACCAGAGCCGCGCTCCTGAAGGTGGCCATGGCCGCCGACGTTCTCGGTGCGCGGGATCGACTGGTCGCCGGCGAGCGACTCAACACCTCGGAGGATCGGGCCGTGGGCCACCTCGCGTTGCGAGCTCCGGTCGGTCAGCCAGCCCTCGTCGATGGCCATGACGTGAGCGCCGATGTGTCCGCCGTCCGGGCGCGGGTGAATCGTTTCGCCCGCGACGTACGAGACGGACGAATTCTCTCCGTGACCGATCAAACCTTCACTGATGTCGTGAACATCGGTATCGGCGGAAGCGATCTCGGTCCGGCCATGGCGTACCGGGCCTTGCGAGCGTCGAGAAGCGGTGGGCCCCGTGTTCATTTCGTGTCGAACGTCGACCCGGCAGCATCGGCCGAACTGTGGTCGTCTCTCGATCCCCGACGAACTCTGGTCGTGATCTCGTCGAAGACGATGACGACGACCGAAACTCTCGCCAATGCTCGGGCGGCGTGCACCTGGCTCGGACGGGTGATCGGCGATCGTGTCGAACGGCACCTGGCGGCCGTCACCGTCGACGTCGACGCTGCGGCTCGACTCGGCGTCGAACGCGAACGGATCTTTCCCTTCTGGGACTGGGTCGGTGGTCGCTATTCCATCGGCTCGTCGATCGGACTGGCGCTGGTTCTCGCCATCGGCCCCGATGCCTTCGATCAGATGCTGGGGGGCATGCGGCGAATCGATGAACACGTGTGCGACGCACCGATCGCTCGGAACCTGCCCCTTCAGATGGCGCTCCTCGGCGTGATGTACACCAATCGCGACGGAGCCGAAACGAAGGCCATCGTGCCGTATTCGTCCGACCTCGCTCGCTTCCCGGCCTACGTTCAGCAACTCGACATGGAATCGAATGGCAAGTCGGTCGCCGACGACGGGCGTCCGCTTCTCGGCTCGACGGGTCCGATCGTCTGGGGAGAGCCGGGCACCGATGCGCAACACGCCTTCTTCCAGCTGTTGCACCAGGGAACCCATCTCGTTCCGGTCGACTTCATCGGTTTCGCCTCACCGGCCGGGCCGGACGATCTGCTCGATGCCGATGATGATCGGCATCGTCAGTTGCTCGACAACATGCTGGCGCAATCGCGTGCCCTCGCGTTCGGTCGACCCGCCGACGTGACCGCTCGTCTCCCGCGCGCCGAGCATCGCGCGTTCGACGGTGATCGTCCGAACACGGTGATTCTCGCGCCGCGACTCTCACCGTCGGTTCTCGGTCAATTGATCGCGCTCTACGAGTGGATCGTCTTCTTCCAGGGTCGTCTGTGGGGTCTCGACAGTTTCGATCAGTGGGGTGTCGAACTGGGCAAGACCATGGCGTCGGAGCGCTCGGAGGACGACGCTTCGACGCGCCGGTTACGTGACCAGCTCCGGCACTGGACGGCGTAATCTCCTGACGTGCATCAGCTGGAGCGAGTCACCAACCTCTTGACGCTCCTGTTGTCGGCCCGTCGCCATGTGACCTTCGAGGAGATCCGCCACGAACTTCGCGGTCAGTATCCCGAGGGCAAGGAAGCGGCGCGGGCGGCTTTCGAACGTGACAAGGCCGTCCTGCGGGACGAAGGCGTCCCGATCGATCAGGTCACCTTGGCTGGTCAGCAGGCCGGACAAACCGGCTATCGCGTTCTCCGATCGGCCTATGAGATCGAGGATTTCGGATTGACCGTGGCCGAGACCGAGGCCTTGCGCCTCGCCGTCGGAGCCATTCGA
>VFQS010002712.1_pt1 | contig 14200 bp, 9 predicted proteins | sample 3512361 | NCBI WGS metagenome assembly VFQS01 (sample SAMN10412375, study PRJNA504923) | tailings metagenome | isolation source: Relicate 1 Philex TSF3 active mining | place: Philippines
AAGCAGAGGTATGCCGAAGCTACCGGGGCTTCGTGGCTGGCGAAATCCGCACGGTAGACAGTCTGAAGGTGGAGTCCGTGGAAGTTTCCCTCAAGGGGCCCGCCCTGGAATTCAAACTCATGACCAAACAGGATGGGCTCTTCCGCTTTGGAAACGTCAACCTCAAAAACCCCTTCGCCCTCACCCCGTATAAAAACGACGACTTTGGAAACGGTCTCACCACGGCCGACCTCATCGCCATGCAACAACATATCCTCGGGGAGAAGTTCTTGCCCAACCCCTATCGCCTGATTGCGGCCGATGTGAACAACACGGGCTCTATCACCGTACTCGATCTTATCCAGTTGCGCAGGGTCGTGCTCAAACTGGAAAACACGTTCCCCAACAACCGGAGCTGGCGATTTATCCCGACGGGATATGTGTTCAGCAATCCAAAGAACCCCTGGCTCTCTGCCTATCCGGAATCGCTCAACATCCCTGCGCGGTTGGACAGTATGGCGGGCGCCGATTTCATAGGGATAAAAATTGGCGATCTGAATGGGGATGTAATTGCCAACTCCCGGCTGATCAGAAGTCGCTCTGCAAGTAGCTTGTTCGAGATACGGGTAAAGGAACAAAATGCCCGGCCCGGGGAAATAATCCGGGTACCGCTGCGCTCCGACGCCTGGAAGCAACTGGCCGGATGCCAGTTCGGCTTGTCTTACGACCGCGAAGCCCTCGCCCTGGTCCAGGTTGAACCCGGATTGGCAAAACCCGGCGAATGGGCACATTTTGAGGAAGAAGGGCTCCTTGCGCTGAGCTGGGTGCGCAGCCCCGACAGCCCTGGCGATAAACAAGACCTGCTCACCCTCGTGTTCCAGGTGATGAAACCCCTCTCCATCGCCGACAGAATACAGCTCAATTCCAGGATATTGCGACCGGAAGGGTACGATGCGAATGGAAAGGTAGCCGACCTGAAAATCACCTTCGAGGGAGCTTCCCCGCCCTCGGCAAGGCCGGAGCTTTACCAAAATTTCCCCAATCCGTTTGGCGAAGAAACGCATATCAGCTTCTGGCTGCCCGTCGCCCAACGAGCGGAAATCACCGTCACCGACATCAAGGGAAGCCGGGTCTATCAAAGCGAAAAACTATACGAGGCGGGCGTACACGAAATAACCTTGCGCAAAAGCGCGTTAAGTGCTTCCGGCGTGCTATTTTACACGCTCAAAACAGAGGGTTGGACAGCGACGAAAAAAATGTTGCTGATAGAATGAGCATGTTCGAGTTTTTTGTAGCCCAGAAAGTCATCCGCCAGGGAGAACACGCGTTCGCCAGGCTGATCATCCGCATCGCCGTCATCGCAGTGGCGATCAGCGCTGCGGTCATGATTTGCGCCGTAGCCCTGATTGCCGGTTTCAAAAAGGAAATCAGCGGTAAAATATTCGGATTTTGGGGGCATATCCATATCACCGATACGGAGTTGCACCAGAGTTTGTTGGAAGTCAGCCCTATATCCATTGATCAGCCCTTCTATCCCTCCCTCGACACCCTCCGCTCTGTCGCTTACCAGGCACCGCCTTCTTTCCCCTGGCAAAAGGAGGCAGTCACTTGGGCCCGTACGCACGGTGGGGTGCGCCACATTCAGGTTTTTGCCCTCAAGCCCGGTATCATCAAGTCGCGGGACGAAATGGAAGGTATCGTGCTCAAAGGGGTCGGGAAAGATTTCGACTGGGCCTTCCTGAACGCATACTTGACGGAGGGCAAGCCGCTGCGCTATGAAAAAGACGAGGCAGGCAACGGAATCCTCATATCCCGCCAAACAGCCGACCGGCTCAAAGTGGGCGTGGGCGATAAATTCCGGGTGCACTTCGTAGAAAAAGGCAATCAGATAAAACGGGGCTTCGAAGTCGTCGGTATCTTTAAAACCGGCCTGGAAGAATACGACAGTAAATTCGCCCTCGTCGATATCCGAAAAATCCAGCAACTGCTCGGCTGGGACGAGTCCCAGGTGGGCGGGTTCGAAGTGTTCGTAGAGGATATTCGCGATCTGGATGCCATCGCAGAACACATCTACTACCAGGCGCTGCCCCCGAATCTATACGCAGAGACCATCCGGCAAAAACTGCCGCAAATCTTCGAATGGCTCGCCCTCCAGGATATCAACGAAGTGGTCATCCTGGTGCTGATGGTGCTGGTGGCGGTAATCAACATGGTGACGGCCCTGCTCATCCTCATCCTGGAGCGGACCTATATGATCGGCACGCTCAAAAGCCTGGGGGCAACCAACTGGGGCATCCGCAAAATCTTCCTGATATACGCCGCCCACATCATCGGCAGGGGCTTGCTTTGGGGGAATCTCATGGGCATAGGACTCTGTATGGCCCAAAAATACGGACGGTTCATCCGCCTCTCGGAAGAAAATTACTACTTGTCCTACGCTCCCATCCAGCTTGACCCGGTCGGTATCCTTCTCCTGAATGCAGGTGCTCTGCTCGTAATCCTGTTGTTCCTGGTCGTCCCCTCTTACCTCGTCGCCCGTATTTCGCCCATCAAAGCCATTCGATTCAAATAAGGGGGGGCGAAAAGCCGTGTGACGCAGACTCTTTCCCAATCTATCCGCTTCTAGCCTACCTCCCGCAACAAGTCCTATAAAAAAAGAAAATCTTTGCGCACAGGGTCTTACTTTTGTGCGTCCAAAACTGGCAACCTATGGTTCGGTACTACGCAAAAAAAGGCGGAAAATTACTGGAACTGGAACAACCGGAACACGGCTGCTGGGTCAATATCACGCCGCCCTACAACACCGAGGAACTGGAAGAGGCCGCTCAATATTTCGAAGTGCCCCTCGATTTCATCACGGATTCACTCGACGTGGACGAGCGCTCGCGCTACGAAGTGGAAGACGATGCCCGCCTTATCCTCGTCAATACGCCCGTGCCCAACGAAAAAAAAGGCGAAGACGACGCAATCTATATCACCGTGCCCATCGGTATCATCCTGGCACCGGATGCCGTCATCACCGTGACCAGCAGCCGCGACAACCCCGTCCTTCAACGCTTCCTGGAAGATAAAATCAAAAATTTCGACCCCTCCGACGAAACGCTGTTCATCCTCCAAATCCTGGAACACAACGTCTATCGCTTCCTGACCTACCTCAAAAAACTGGACCTCAAACGCAACCTCATCGAACAGGAATTGTACCACTCCAGCAAAAACAGAGAACTCAAACAGTTACTCAGTATAGAAAAAAGTTTGGTATATTTTGTCAACTCGCTGAATGCCAATGATTTGTTGAAATTAAAAATCAAACGTACCGACTTTTTAAGCATCCGGGAGGATGAAGAAAAAACAGACCTGTTCGAAGATATCATCATTGACAACGGTCAAGCGCTCGATATGGCCAATGTCTATAGCAACATCCTGAGTGGTACTATGGATACCTACGCGTCCATTATTTCCAACAACATGAACGTCACTATCCACCGACTGACTCTGGTCACTATCTTTATCGCCGTGCCCACCCTGGTCACTAGCTTCTTTGGGATGAACGTGCCCCTTCCTTTTTCGGGAAGCCGCTTTGCCATACTCTTCATCTTTATCTTCTCTTCCCTGGTCAGTTTGCTGATTGCCTGGTATTTTCAGCGCAAACGCCTGTTTTGAACCCTGGCAACGACTTTGATGCCGTCGTTACAAGAGAAGGATACCGTCGTCAAATACGCCGCCTACCAGTATCATCCCTTTGTAAAATACCGCGACCGATGAGCCGGACAAAGGGTCTCCGAGGTTTAGGTACCGGGTTTCTACGATTGGGGCATTGGGGTCGCCGAGGCCAATGCGCAATACCTGGGAAGGGGAGCGTTTGGCAGGACTTTGCGCATGGCCCAGGAAAGCGAGCATTTTGGGATGTGCGCCGGCCCAGAGATTGCCTTCTTCATCCCATTCCAGATTGTCCACAGCGGTTCCGCACTGGATTCTCTGGATTTGTTGAAAGGGGCTGCGCTGGAAGACGAGGATAGAGCGGTCGGTACAAGCTGCCACATACAGCCGCTTCCCGTCCGGGCTGAGGTTGATTCCGTTGGCGTAGCGGATTCCTTTGGCCAATATTTCTGCTTTTTCCCCATCCCAGTAGCCTACTTGCCCGGTGCCGATGACGAGAAAATCCTTCCAGGAAGAGACGCCGCCCTCCACGTCGTGATCGTTGGTGAAGTAAAAGCTGCGCCTGCTGTCGGCAACCAGGTCGTTTGGACTTTTGATGGCTTCGTGCTGGATGGTTTCCACGTGTATGAGCGCCGTATCGCCCTGGTACTGGAAGAGCTCTATGCGGGGCCCCGCTTTGGGGTGGTTGACGACAAACAGCCATTTGCTGCGGTCGCTCGGATCGGTAAAGAGCGAAATCCCATGGGGGTGGAAATCGGCGGGTGCAGAGGCCTCGCTGAGGTTCCGGATTTTGGCTGGCTTCGTCTGGAAGTCCACCTGGTAGATGGCACCTCGGACGGGTGTGCCCGCGCGGGTCTTCCTGCGGTCGTCACTAGATACGAGTGCCAGTCCGGATGCCGGGTCTATCGCTATGTCTTCCGCGCCGGGCATTCCTTTTATCTGCTGTTCTTTTCCCGTATTTACCGGGCTGAGCGATATAAAGGTGCCAGACAGGTACAAGGTGCGCAGGGCAGTCAATACCAGTAGTACCGATAGCGTGGCGAGGGTTCTCTTCAGGGTTTTCATGGCTTTGCGGTTTGATAGGGTGAACAAAAGACCTCAGCGGTGGGAGCGCATTTCAAACAGGTAAAAACCGTAGGGGGCAAACATCAGGTGCTCGTGATCCAGTCCGACTTCGATGTTTTTTTCGCTCCAGTGGTCGAACAGCAGGGCTGGGGTGAGCCCGTGTTCTTTAAAAGCGTACCAGGTGAGCCCCGTTTCATATGCGCTGAAGTTGAAGAGCGCGTATAGGCGTTGCGCGCCGTATGCGCGCAAGTAGCCGGCGACGTGTATGTTGTGGGGCGACAACCAGGTCAGATTTTTCAGGTCGGCCACGACGGGGATTTTTTTGCGGATATCCAGCAGCTTTTTGGTGCCGGAAAAGACGCGTTCTTCCACAGAGCCGCGGAGGGCGATGCGGCTGTTCTTATTCCAGTCTATCACTGGTCGGTGCATCCATCGGTTGTCGTAGCTTTTTCCTGGGTCCTGCAGATAGCTGTAATCGTTGGTATAGCCGGCTTCATCTCCGTAAAAAATCATGGGAAGCCCGCCCAGGAAGAAGCTATGGGCCTGCATGAGCAGTATTTTCTGTATGGCGAGGTCTATTTGGTAGGGGTCGTTTTCGTGAATTGCTTTTTCCAGTCCGCACAGCGAGGCCAGCGACCCGCTGATGCGTGCGTCTCCGGTGCGGGGGTTGAAGGAAAAGAGGGCGCCGCGCGCCGGGCTATACCCGATGGCCCCGGAATAGTAGTCCTTGAGGAATTTGCGGTGCTCTGCGGGGTTTTGCCCACTTTGCGCGATCATCTCGTCGTCGTAGCCAAGGCCAATATCGTCGTGGCAACGGGTGTAGGTAATCCACGAGGTGCCCAGCGGTTTTTGCAGGATTTCGCGTTGTGCAGCGAGCATGACGCGCGTATCGCCGGTAGCCAGCATGTCCCATTGCAACGCCATCTGGGTGGCGTTGTATGCAAAATCGCATTCTCTGGCGCTGAAGTCCCCGGTGCCGAAATACTTCATGATTTCATTAGGGGCGACGATGGCTTCTCCCAGCAAGGCCATGCCGGGGGCGCTGAGCAGTACACATTGCTTGATCAGGCGCAGGAGGGTATGCGCCTGGGGCAGGTTCTGGCAGCTGGTGCCGGCCTGTTTCCAGATGAATGCCGGTGCGTCTATGCGGAGCAAATCTACGCCGAGGTTGGCATAGAAGAGGACATTTTCGAGCATCGCGCAAAAAACGGCCGGGTTTTGGTAATTTAAGTCCCATTGGTAGGTGTGGAAAACGGTCATGACCCATTTCCCGGACGCCTGGTCGTAGGTGAAGCTGCCCGGGGCGCTTTCGGGGAAAATATCCGGCATCCAGGGCTCAAACTGATCCGGGATGCTGCGGTCGGGGTACATGTAATAGAAATCCTGGAAGGCGGGGTTCCCCTGTCGCGCCTGCTCTGCCCACTCGTGTCGGTGCGAGGTGTGGTTGAGCACGATATCCAGCATGAGGTACATACCTTTTTCCTGCATGCTCTTCCGCAGGGCAATCAGGTCGTCGAGCGTGCCAAATCGGGCATCCACTTTGCGGAAGTCGGATACGGCATAACCACCGTCGCTCTCCCCTGGCGGGCTTTCAAAGACCGGCATCAGGTGCAGGAAATTGATGCCCAGTTTTTCCAAATACCCCAATCGGGTCGGCATCTGCGAAAGGCTACCGCAGAAACGGTCCACATAGAGGCTCATACCGGCCAGTTGCTGGCTCAAAAACCAGGGGCTAACCTGCGATGCCTTCTCCCAATCCCGTTGTGTAAGGTCTGTACCGCGTTGTACATGCCCCTGGCAGAGGATATCGAGTAGGTTTTCAAAACAGGGCGCTCCTTTGGGGTGCTGCCCGTACAGTTCGAAATACAGTTCCGACAAAGGGCCCAACCCGCTGCTGAGCCGCTCGCGGAAAGAATCATCTGAAATGCCGTTGGCTTGCAGGGCGTGGCCTGCAGCGTCTTGCAGCGCTTGTGTGGTCATATTGGATTACACCTGTTTAGATAGACCTAATGCCCTCCCACCCGGACGGGCCCCGCGGCGTCGGCCCCTGTCTTCCCTCCCGGAATCCGCAGCGTAGCCAATGCGGCGACCAACAGCAGCACTCCGGCAAAAGAAATGGCTTTGCCCGCGTCGTTGTGCAATATATACTTCGAGACCGCCCCGAAACTGAGGGTCTGGAAAATCATGGGCACCACAATCATCATGTTGATGATGCCCATGTAAACGCCATAGCGTTCTTTGGGTATTTGATGTACGACCAGCAGGTACGGGACGCCCATCATACTGGCCCAGGCAATGCCAAAGCCGGTCATGGGCGCAAGGAGCAGGTACTTGTTCTCTATGTGCGGGAAGGCAAGCAGCCCCATGCCGGCCAGGACCAAACAAATGAAATGCACTTGTTTAGGGCCGTACTTTTTTGCCATCCCCACCAGGGCGAACGCCGACAGAAAAGTGACTACGTTATACCAGCCATTGACCAGGCCCGTCCAGCCCACCGCCTCCTCAAACAGGGCTTTATCGCCCGTCGGACTGGTATTCCACACCGATTTTGCGATGCTCTTGGCCGCGTTTTGCCAGTAGCAAAACAAAGCGTACCACTGGAACAGATAGACCAAAGCCAGTTTCCACAAAACAGAAGGCATATTCAGCATGGCATCTACGATCTCGATATTTTGCGCAAAGAGCATGCGCAACACCGGATGTGCCTCGGTCCTTTGGAGAAGCCGCTTCAAGGTACCCTTTTTTATCGCCTCTACGGGCAGGGTCAGCACGACAAAGGTGTAGGCGACAAGCGTCGTGAGGATAGACAAAAAGAACTGCAGTACGGGGTGGGGCATTCCTTTGGTGCGCTCCCGGAGCGCTGCCAGCTCTTCAGGGCTCGGCGGGATTTCCGGCGTTTTGTACATACTCCAGGAAACGGAGCCAATAGAACAGATAGTGCCCAGGAAGAAAGAGGCATATACCCATATCGGAAGAGAACCTGCCGTGCCGGTTATATACTTCTGGAATATGAACAGCGAGATGTTGGCCAGGGTAATCCCCAATCCGGTGAAGAAGCTCTGGGAGAGGAATCCCAGTCCGAACTGCTCCTCCGGCAGCTTGTCGGCGATAAAAGCGCGATAGGGCTCCATGGCGGTGTTGTTGGCAGCATCGAGCACCCAGAGCAGTCCGGCGGCCATCCACAGCGTACTGCTGAAGGGATAGGCAAAGAGGCAGAGGCTGCAGAGCAGAGCTCCAATGAAAAAATAGGGCTTCCGCCTGCCGTAGCGGGGGTGCCAGGTGCTGTCGCTGAGCGCCCCGATGATAGGCTGTATCAACAAGCCCGTCATCGGCCCGGCCAGGTTGAGGATGGGGATTTGATCCGGCTGTGCGCCAAGCATGTCGTAGATCGGGTTGACGGCGCTCTGCTGAAGGCCAAAGCTGTACTGTATGCCGAAGAACCCGACGTTCATGTGGATGATCTGCGAAAAGGAAAGGCGTGGTTTTAGCATGATGGGTAGATTGATAGACTTGTTGCGAGAGCCAAAAAAATCCTTTTTCTCCCTCGCCGACCCCTCGCGACAAGTCTGGTGTTCAGGTGTCGTTTTGCTCGTGCCGCTATAATACGGCATTTTTTTAATTCCTGCGTCATAAGGACCGAAAATGCCGGTAGGGGCAGCTATATCGTACTGCACAGAGCCCCGCGATGATAAACTTCACCCCCCTCAACCCGTACAAATCTCCTGATTCAAGCGTACCTTTGCCGGGCACATTAAGCTACCAATATGAAAAAATACAGTTTTCTTGCGCTGATTGCCCTGCTGCTGTCGGGCCTGGCCACCAATAGCTGCAAAAAAACGGAAGACGGCGCCTACAAAACGCTGCTCACCGATACCGAACTCTACCACGCCTCCGTCAAGCAACTGACGGATATCATCATCCACGACATCTTCTCTCCCCCGGTGGCGAGCCGTATCTACGCGTATTCCAACATCGCCGCCTACGAAACGCTGGTACATGCCTATCCGGAATACCAGTCCCTGGCTGGACAGATCAAGGAACTGACCCCGGCCCCGGCACCAGATCCGGGCAAACCGTTGGATATCCATCTCGCCGCAATCCACTCCTTCCTCACAATCGGCAAAGCCCTCATCTTTTCCGAAGATAAGATGGACGCCTTCCGGGAAGAAAAATATTCCCGTATCCAGGATGCGGGAATACCTCGCGACGTGTTCGACAACTCCATCGCCTATGGCGAGCAGGTGGCCCAACATATCCTGGCCTGGGCCAAAAAAGACAACTACAGCCAGACCCGCTCTTTTCCCAAATACACCATTAAACCGGAAGACGAATACTGGAAGCCCACCCCGCCGGATTATATGGAAGGCATAGAACCCCACTGGATGAAAATCCGTACCCTGGTACTGGATTCCTGCAACCAGTTCATGCCCAAACCGCCCACCCCGTTCAGCACAGACAAAAATAGCCGCTTCTACAAAGAAGCGATGGAAGTCTATGAAACCGGTAAAAACCTGACGAAAGAACAAAACGACATCGCCAGCTTCTGGGACTGCAACCCCTACGTATCGCACCACAAAGGCCATGCGATGTTCGCTACCAAAAAAATCACCCCCGGCGGGCACTGGATGGGGATCACGGCCATCGCCACCCGCCAGTCCAAAGCCGATTTCATGCGCACTTCCGAAGCCTATACCCGCGTCGCCATCGCCCTGTTCGACGGCTTCATCAGCTGCTGGGACGAGAAATGGCGCAGCATCGTGGTGCGCCCTGAAACCGTGATCAACCAGTTTATTGACGAGGACTGGGTGCCCCTGCTCCAAACTCCTCCCTTCCCGGAATACACCAGCGGCCACAGCGTGATATCCAACGCCTCCGCCGTCGTGCTGACCGACCTGTTCGGCGAAGCCTTCCCCTTCCGCGATACGACGGAAATGGAGTACGGACTCCCCGTGCGCGAGTTCCCCTCGTTCATGGCCGCAAGCAAAGAGGCCGCCATCAGCAGGCTGTACGGTGGTATCCACTATCGCCCGGCTATTGAGGAAGGCTCGGCTCAAGGCAAAAAAGTGGGCGCATGGGTCGTCCAGCAGCTCAGAACCCGCAAAGAGAAAACAAATGAGAAGGGTTCCGTAGGTCTGAGATAGCGGATATAAGGCCTCGCGGCGGGTAGTCTTACGCTGATTATCTTATTGCCTGTGCCGGCTCCCCTGCGTTTTAGAGGGGGTAGCTTCGGGAGAGACGAGTCGGGTAGCCAGCCCCTGCCGGATGGCAGCCACTTCAGCCTGCAGGGATTTCAGGGCCTCTGACTTATCTTTGAGTTCCTCTTGCAGGGCGCTTATGGTACTTAGGGAGGCCCGCAGTTCCTGATTCTCCTTTTTCAGGGATTCCGACTGCAGAGATAGTTCCTGTACGGCATTTACCAAGACGGGGATCATATCCTCGGTGTTGAGTACGAGGAAGCTGTCGGGCTCGGGCAGGGTGGACACGAGCTCCGGGATAATCGGCAGCACTTCCTGTGCGATGAAGCCGAGGCGGTGGATGGGGTACTCGGTGTCCTGTGGCCTTTCTTTCATATCGTAGCTGACCGGTCGCAGTCGGTTGATAGTGCTCAACCCGTAGGAAAGAGGCCGTACGTTTCGCTTGAGGCGGAGATCGGAAGGGTTAGTCTGATAGGTGATTTCTTTGGTGGAAGTATTGTAGTACAGCGTAAAGGAATTGGAAGCCTGCCGGATGGGGGCGATGTGAAGACGCCGGCTGCCACCGCTCGAGGTGGCGTTATTATTCAGTATAGAGCCTGTGGCGTTGATGACGATGCTACTGTCGTACTGGTTGGAATACCCTGCTGCATAGCCGATGGCGATGGAGTACTTTCCCAGGTTTTCATATCCCGCTACGTAGCCCAGGGCCACGCTGAACGAATCCTGGCTCGTACGTCCGGACTGCCGCCCGACGGCAGTAGAGAAGGCTCCCTGATTGGAATATCCGGAATAGTACCCTACGGCCACGGTGTTTTCGCCTTGAGAAGTATGTCCGGAATAGGCACCTATTGCTACGGCGTACTCTCCCTGGTTTTGGTATCCGGCCCTTGTGCCAAGGGCGGTCCCGTGGGCAGTTTGCGCGGAGTATCCTGCGTAGTTGCCCACGGCCAGGGCATTGGATCCTTGTGTGGTTCTACCGGCATCATAGCCTATGCCGACGGGTGCGCTGCTGGTGTAGCGAAAAGACGGCACTTTGCCCCACACGTTGCTTTTGTAAAAGTAAAAGCCGGTATCTGCGTCGGTTTGATACAAGAGCAGGCCGTTGTCGGGGGAAGCGATGGCGGTGCGCTGCGCGGAGGTCACACGCGGCACCAGCAAGCCTTTGCTGGTACTTTGAAGGTCGAGTACCGCAGTGGTTCCCGGCGTGGAGCCCCCAATGACCATTTGTGCGTGCGCAGAGCCGATTGGGGAAAACAATAGGAGCAAAGCAGTACAGAGCGATGATGCGATGAGTGAAATGGTCAGTTTTTCCATGTTTTAGATTTTTGTCAAAATTAACAAAAGTCTTTTTCCTGCCACAATGGGGGTACCCCTGCGATGCCGTCAGTGCCAGTACAATTTCCCCTGCTCCAGGAAGGTCCGTACCTCTCGTTGCGTGGTAAAAAACGTGGGGATGGTTTCTTTGCCGTCGAAAGTAGGTCGGAACACTTCAAAGTGGAGATGAGGCCCGGAAGACCATCCCGTATTGCCGCTGTAGGCGATGAGTTGCCCTGCGGCGACGCGGTCGCCGACCTTGACGACGACGCCCCGGTAGCGCAGGTGCCAATAGCCAGCGAAGGTGCCGTCGCTGTGGAGGATGAGTACGTAGTTTCCGTCGCTGGCACAGTCCTGGGTCGGGCAGCCCCAGTTGCTGTTCTCCTTGATTTCAGCTACGATGCCGTCCCGGGCGGCTAAAATGGGGGTATCTTCGTCCATTTTGAAATCAATGGCATATGATTCCCGGTGGCTGACTCCCCCCAGATAGGCTTGGCTGACGAGGTAGGCCAGCCCTTTTTTATAGGGGAGCCGATAGGGGAAATCGGTATCGGGGGTACAGCCCGGGGGGTCGCCGAGGAAGTAGCGGTAGCTGAAATCCCATCCCGTCTTGCCCTCTTCCCGGGCGGGCAGGAGGGTGACCATCTGTATCTGCTTGCCCGGCGGGACCACCGTTTGAAAAGTACTACTGGGATCGGCGCTCATATTTTTCATGCGCAGGTAGTAGATGTCCACGATGTAGGGAAATGGGCTCTTGTTGCGGGCGGTAAGCACAGAATTGCCGGAAGGGCTCTCCTGTACATACACTTCGATATTTCCGGACTGAGCAAAAGAAGAGAGCGGGATAAAGTACCCGGAAAAGCCGAGTACGAGAAAACGGAAAACCTGCACTACGGGAGCCGTCCGATTTTTTGCGCTTCGGGGGCGAAAAAAGAAAAGAGGGTGCTGGATGAAGTTCATGAGTGGCACAAACGGCATAGAGGGGGGGTATGTCTGTTGGACTGGTTGCGAGGGCTCAGCGAGCGGGTCAAAAAGAGTCATTTTTTGTCCACACGATGATTTCCCTCGCAACAAATCTATGGTAAAAACGAACAGGCATCAGACTTGTTGCGGGGCCTCAGCGAGCGGGTCAAAAAGAGTCATTTTTTGTCCACACGATGATTTCCCTTCCAACAAATCCAACAAGTCTAATACTTCGCGGGTACTCCCTTGCCGGGGAGGGAAGCCGATATAAAGGCGCGCACGTCGTCATTAGAAGTGGCCAGGTCTTCCTTGCGCAGGTACATCATGTGGCCGCTGCGGTAGCCTTTGAAGCTGATGCGGTCTTTCATTTTGCCGCTGGGGTCGAGTTGCCACATCGAGTACTTAGCGTTGAAGTAGGTCGTAGCTCCGTCGTAATACCCCGACTGGAACATGACTTTGAGGTAGGGGTTTTGCGCCATGGCCTGGCGCAGGTTGGCCCCGGTATTGTCGTTGCTGTTGTCCCAAGGGCTCACAGGGCCGAACATATTGTATTTGATGTCGGTCTCGTACTTCAGTTCCGTGCGCAGGTAGTGGTTGATAGCGGGGGTGAACGAGTGCAGCCAGGAGGTGAGCTCTGAGTTGTAGTCCGGGCGTTCGCCGGCTTCTTTGCGGTCTATTCCTTTGTAGCGGGAATCCAGTCGGCCTACGGTGAAGCCACCGCGTTCGCGCAGCAAGTCTTTCCAGAAGAAATCGGTGGGCACGTCGAGGTTGTGCTGTAGGATGGTCTTTTCGGAAAGGCCGGAATAGCGGGCCATGCGGGCGGCGATGGCCTGTTTTTTGTCTGCGGGCAAAAAGCCGCCCATAGCCATGGCGGGGAGCAGTTCCTGTATGGTGAACGCCTCTACCTCATCGAGCAGGGGCAGCAGGTCTTTTTTCTGCAGGTCTTCGGGCAGTACCTTGTGGTACCAGGCCGTAGCGGCGAAGTAGGGGAGTCGGTTGGCAGCCTCCACCGGGCCGCGGCGTTCGATACCCAGGCCGGTAGGCGATACCAGGATGACACCGTTGAGGTACATCCACTGTGCGTTTTGGAGTTCCAGGGCCAGGCCGGAGACACGGGTAGTGCCGTAGCTTTCCCCGATGAGGTACTTAGGGGAGCGCCAGCGGCCCTGGCGGGTGACGAAGGTATTGAGCCACTCCGCGAGGTACTTGATATCGGCATTGACCCCGAAGAAGGTGGAGGGCTTGGCATCTTTGTCTAAAATCCGGGAGTACCCGGTGTTGACGGGGTCTATATATACGATATCTGCGATGTCGAGAATGGAGTTGGGATTCTCTTTATAGCCGTAGGGCTGTACCGGGTAGCCTTCGTCGTCAATGTCGAGCACCCGCGGACCGGTATAGGCCAGGTGCATCCATACGGAAGCCGAGCCCGGGCCCCCGTTGAAAGAGATGAGTAGAGGCCGGGAGGCGCGGTCGGCCACATCGCTGCGCTGGTAATAGGTATAGAAGAGGGAAGCAATGGGCTTTCCTTCCTCGTTCCATACCGGTTGCGTACCGGCCGTGGCCGTGTAGGGTACTCTTTTTCCTTTGAGGATGGCCTCGTGGGTAGTCGTGACTGCCGATTGTGGCTCCAGGGCGCGGTTCTGCGCACCCAAGGGCAGAACGGCAAGCATGGCTACACAGGCCAATAGTGCGATTTTTTCCATAGTGATGAGGTGTTTTTTCCCGCCCAAACTAAGAAATTATTCGGGAACTGCAAGCAGGGTAGGGGGATTATCTCTGTTTCCCTTCTTCGATGCGCTTGATTTGCAGCCCGTTGATGTCGCCGAGTAAGGCGGCCTCCTCCAGGTGTACCTTGGCGACCAGGGCTTTTAGGCGGAGAAAATTTTCAGCGACCCGCGCACGGGGGAATGCGATGGTAACCCGGGCGGAATCTCCAAAATCCTGGGCGACGAAACGGGCTTCTGTTTTTTTAAGGGCATACATGACGTCGTTCATCAGGGCGTAATGGAAGGCCAGCTCAAAGG
>VFQS010002713.1_pt1 | contig 14198 bp, 16 predicted proteins | sample 3512361 | NCBI WGS metagenome assembly VFQS01 (sample SAMN10412375, study PRJNA504923) | tailings metagenome | isolation source: Relicate 1 Philex TSF3 active mining | place: Philippines
AAATCCAGAAGCGATTGAGTTGTTAAAGGCAAATCCTAAAAAGATTGTGTGGTCTGAATTGTCTTTAAATCCAAATGCTATTGAACTTCTTATGAATTATCCAAATGACATTGATTGGCATCACTTATCAGAAAATCCAGGTGCTATTAAACTTCTTGAAGCAAATCAAAATAAAATAATTTGGAATTTATTATCAGGAAATCCAAGTATATTTGAATTAGATTATGAGGCAATGAAAAAGAACAATGAGATGTTATATGAAGATCTTATCAAAGAAGTTATGAAACCTTCAAGGGTCTTTAAAGAAAGAGATTATGATTATATTGAGGTTTTGTTCGGAGATTGAAAAAAAATGATTTTTGTTCTTTATTTAGATCTAAATAAACTTAAACAATGAGTTTAAATAGATCTGTATGGAAATTAAGACATTGGATTGATGTTGAAAAACTAGATTGGAGTTTATTATCTTTAAATCCAAATGCGATTGAGTTGCTTGAAGAAAATGCGGATAAGATTGATTGGTCTTGTTTATCATCTAATCCAAATGCAATTAAGATTCTTGAAAAGAATCGCGATAAAATTGATTGGTTTGCACTATCATCTAATCCAAATGCTATTAAGCTTCTTGAAGAGAATCGCGATAAGGTTGAGTGGGGTCAATTATCTTTAAATCCAAATGCAATTCAGATTCTTGAGAAAAATAAAATTGATTGGTTTGCTTTATCAACTAATCCAAGTGCTATTGATTTATTGCGAAGAAATCCTGGTAAAATAGATTGGAAAGGTTTATCATTAAATCCCAATGCAATTGAGATTCTTGAGAGAAACTTGGATAAAATTGATTGGGATTTCTTATCATCTAATCCAAATGCAATTAAGTTGCTTGAAGATAATCGCGATAAGATAAATTGGTGTAATTTATCTTTAAATACCAGTGCAATTCATTTGATTGCTAAGAATAAAAGAAAAATTAATTGGAATTATTTATCATCCAATGCGAGCGCAATTAAGATTCTCGAAAAAAACCAAGATAAAATTGATCGGTCTAGTTTATCAAAAAATCCTTCTATTTTTCAATAGGGAATTCGCCAACACTTATGATATCTTGATAAAGATCTTTATATTCATTTGAATTTTGGTCTTCTAATAATCTTAATTTTTCCATTTTTTCTAAAACAGTTCCCTTATAATAGATGTCATTTTTAAAAATATTATGTAATTCTGAATTGTTAATTATTAATTTATATAATTTATTTTTGTTTTCAAAATTAGGATAAGTAATTTTATTGGTCATTGGATATAAAAACGGTTTTAATAAAGAAATATCATAATTTGATATTACCAAATTCATTTTATAATCAATTTCATTCATCAAATAATTTAAACATTCTTCGCGTAAAAGTTCAGTTGTTTTATTATTTGAAGATAGATAATGATTATGATACCATAAAATACTATAAGATAAATATAAATTTGATAAGATATCGGACATATTTCCAGAAATCATTTGTTTTGATTTAATTTTACCTCCCATTAATGCAATAAAATTTGCTAATAAACTAAATTTAAGTGTTGCTATATTTAAATTGATTAAATTAAAGTTATTATTTTTTGAAAATGAAAATACTTTAAGTTTTTGATTGATTTGTAAGAAAATTAATTCGTAATAATTTTTAATAATATTTGATATCATTTTATTTATATTTAATTTAAAGTCATTGATATTATTATCTTGAATATTTTGAAAAATTGGAAATATATATGGATGACTTTTATTTAATCCTTGTCCAAAAATAATGAGACCTCGAGTGAGTGTATTTGAACCCTCGACAGTAATTCCAATTGGCGAAGAATTATAAAATTTTGTAAGAAAATTATTTTTACCAATACAAATACCACTGCCAGAATAAATATCCATGCCATGATTTAAAACAGTTCTTGATCTTTCAGTTGTTTGTTGTTTCATAATTGCAGTTATAACTGATGGAGTAGAACCATTATCTAATATATGATTTGTGAAATTTACAGATGTATGAATTATCCAAGTATTTAAATACATATCTATAAATTTTTCTTTTACCGCTTCCATATTTCCAATATTCATGTTAAATTGTTTTCTTATCATTATATAATTCATTATAGCATGTGTTATAAATTTAGAAGAACCATTTGCAGTTGCAGGTAAACTTACACCTCTTCCAACAGCAAGACATTCCATTAACATTTTCCAACCTTCACCTATTTTATCTTCTCCTCCAATAATTTGATTAGTATCTATATATATAGTTCCTTTAATTGTTCCATTTGGAAATCCAGCATTATTTGGATTATGATAAGTATTTTGTAATAAACCTTCTTGAGAACTTTCAACTAAAGCAACTGAAATACCTGATTTTTTATTTTTTAATAAACTATTAGGATCTTCTAATTTAAAAGCTATTCCAATTAAATTTGAAATAGGTGCTAAAGTTATATATCGTTTATTTAATGTAATTTTAATTTTTATATTTCCATTAACTAATACAACTATACCTTTATCAATATCTCCTACTGCATCACTTCCATTATTTGGCCCAGTGAGTCCAAAACATGGAATCATTGAACCATTTGCTAATTTTGGCAAAAAATAATTTTTTTGTTCTTCTGTACCATAATGTTGTAATAATTCGGCAGGACCAAGTGAATTTGGAACCATCGCAGTTACTGCTAATGATGGATTATAGGATGAAAATTTTGAAAGAATTCTGGATTGAGAAGCAATTGATAAACGATTTCCATTATATTTCTTATCAATAATCATGCTTAAAAATCCGTAATTACCTAATTTTTTCATAATTGTTGAATGAATATTTTTATTAGGATAAATGTTTTCGGTTCCAATATCATTTAATATTTCATTGGTTTCCTTATCCATTTCATCATTTTTTTGAATTAAAAATGGTTTATATAACTTATAATAATTTACTTTACCTTTGAATATTTCTCTATCAATTGAAACACCACCTGATTTTAATGCTATTATCTCAGTTTCCGAAATTTTAGGTATAATACCTTTAATAAAATTAAATAACTTAGTATAAAGTAAAAGCATAATTATATATATTTATCTATTTTTATTATCTTTAATTCAAAAAAATGAATTATTGAAATTATTATAATTACAATTATCATTATCATGGATATTTCTGAAGATGTTATCAGTATGCTTCAAAATTCAATTGATTGTGATTATTCTGATTTCTTCGTTATTAGAGCTGATGATATAATGAAAAACAATAATTTCAATAATCTTATCAATTTAATTTGTTTAAGATATGGAGAAACTATAATTCATTCTCATGATAGTAAAACCTGTATATTTCAAATAAATGAGTTATATTTTAAGATGTATATTAGTGATACTACAGATGATTCTTATGCAATTAATGTGTTTAGGTATGATTATTTGCCTGTTTAAGATAAAATAATAGATATGTATTAATTTTGATCTATTATTAAAGAAAATGAAAGTAAAAATTATTTTTATTTTTCAGGAAAGGTAACATAGGTGTACTTTTCCTCTCAAAATGACCGCGAACGATTTCTTTATGAGTGCTATGAAGACTATCTGCGAACTGTTGCGTTCTCGCTATTGTGAGGATGGAGGAGTTCGTTTGAGGTGTGATGGTATGGATCTTGAAAAGTTTAGGTCACTCGCGAGAGGTGTTGTGAATAACTGTAATGCTAGTATGCGTAGATATTCATTTGGGGATTTTGATTGTGATGATCACTTTCTGTTCTCAAGTGGGGATCTTTATTGTATGGTGTCCATTGGTTGGGGTCGCTTCACATCTGGTGTTGGGGTCGAAATTCTTATTCGTGAAGATCTTCTGGATTTTGGCGAGTATTGCGACTCTGATGAGCGATTGGATGCTTTTCTCGAGTGATTTGGTGGTAATATGGAGCATTAGTGGATTTCCACTTTTGTTCCTGTAATTATTATTTTTATGTCTTTTTATATTTGTGTAAATTCATAGCACATTTGTTTATCTGTTTTTGAGCGCCATAATTGTAAAAATAAGTTTTTTTTAATTATTATTTTTGTTTTTTTATTTATTTCTTTTGTTTTATAGTTATTTTTCCATTGTTCTAGTCGTTGAATTAATGATTGCAAACTTTTATTTGATGGATAAAAATTAAATAATTTGCAAATGCCATATTTCCAATATAAAATACTAGTATTTAAATTAGCAACCAATATTTGATCTTTATATTTAAAATTATTATTGATAGTCATATATAAATTTAAATGTAAATCTTTTAAAATTGAAGTCATATTAAATAATCCATCAATAAATCTATGATCCCATTTTTCGAGAATAGGCATTACTGAAGTTCTGATCTTACCTCTTTGACACCATTCAGGAGTTGAATTTTTTAAATAAGATAAATTATGTTTATTTGCAAATTCATAAATTTCTTTTTTTGGTGTTTCAATCATAGGTCTATAAAAATTAATATTATCTATTATCATAGATAATTCAATACCATTTAAATTATCATATTTATTTTTATATGAGATGTTAGTCAATATATTTTCAATACAATCATCTTTATTGTGACCTAAAATAATTATAGGTAAGTTGCTATTATTATTTTCAAGTTCATGAACTTTTCTATATGAATTAAATCTAACTCTTTTTGTGTAAGTTTCATATACTTCTCTCATATCATTATCAATTGAATATTGTCTTTTGATTTCATAAATAGTTCTTACATATAATTTAACTTTTAGTTTATTACAAATCCAAATTAAGAAATTGACCTCATCAGCTGTTTCTTTACGATTATTGTAATTAATATGAATTGCAATTACTCGCAATTTTCCAAATAATTGCACACATGAATATAAACAACTAATTGAATCAACACCACCTGATAAACTAACTACTATTTTATTATTAGTATTTAATGATAATTGAGAATAATCACCTATTATTTCAAATGTTTTTGGATGGTCATCATAATCATCATTCCAAATGTCAAGAATACTTGAATCAAATGATATATAATTATAATAATCATCATAATAATTATAAACTTCTAAATCTTCATTAAAGTTTGCTCTATTAAAAGTAGCCTTAATAAAACTTTTATTACCTCTTTTTAATGCCTGATCCATTGCAAATAATAAATGTTCTTTTTCATTTGTATGTCTAAAAACTAAAATGTAAAAACACCAATCATCATAATTTAAATTATTAATAAAATTATCATTTTTATTATCCAATGCAATCTTTAATGCTTTTCTATTAAAATAAGTAATGATATGTTTTGAATCTTCTTTTCTATAATAATGTCTTGTTAATTGATCATAAATTAAAATTTCTATAATTGGATTATTTTGATTATTTTGATTGTTTTGATTGTTATTATTACAATCATCAATTAAATATCCATATTTAGATGAAATTTCATCATCAAAACTATCATTTTGATTAAACCAATAATTGCGATTAGTCATCCAAAAATTATAAAAATCATTCATTATTCGTAATGAATATAAATGTTATCGTTGCAATATTTATTTATTATATTATTTTTAAATAGAATTTAAAATAAATGACAGATATGCTATCATTTGATCAATTAAGTGAATTATATGCAAATTATAATTTTAAATTTAACGATTCTGCAATTGAAAAATTTTTAGAAAAAATTAATGAAAGTGATAAACAAATAAGTAAAATATGTAAGAAAATATTGGATAATACATTATATATATCATTTAGTAAATTTGTGGAAACATTAAATGCAGTAATTAATGATTATATTGATAAATATTTAGATTTTCATAAAACAGGAAGACCTATTTTTATTTATAATTTTGAAAAAAATGATCAAGGTAATATAAATAAATCAAATTATTGGATATATAAATATGTTTTGGAATACTTAAAAACTAATAGTTTAACAAAAGATATTGAAATTATATCCATTTATGGTACTTATGGTAAAACACCAGAACAACTAAATTTTGAATTTAAAATAGAAAAAGATGATATAATTATTTTAATTGATGATTGCATTTATTCTGGAGCTCAAATGGGTAGAATTATTAAAAATTTTGATAATATTAAAAAACATTTTAAATTTTATATGTTAATTCCATTTGGTTCTTTAACAGCTAAAAATTATATTGATTATGAATTTAATAAAAACTTAGCACCAATTACTATTGACAGTAAACGAGTAAAGGTATCATCTGTAAATTTAATCTTTTCTGATAAAATGATTTCATTTAAAAAATTTACAGATGTAATTACAGATCCAGATCATATCGATTTATTGAATAATTATTATCCTTCAAATATTTTAAATATAAACGATTCATATTTAATTTATTTTGATCATAAATTAGCAGACATTTATTCAGTTCCCACTATTATTTATTTAGGTGTTATACCTAATGAAAAAAATAGAAATTGTTTATTTACAAAAGTAAGATATATTGATGATTTTCAAAAATTAGAGGAAAATGATTTAGATATAATACCCATCATTAATAATTGTTCAACTTATGTTAAAGATATAAATTTAATGTCTCCCAAATGTCCTTTTCCTCCTTATAAAGAAGGTTTTAATAGTTTTATTGATAATTTAAAAAAATTAAAAATAAGTGGTGGAAATAATTATTTAACTAAAAAAAGATTATTGAAATCGAGTAAAAAATAATTTATATTTCTTTATTTGTAGAATTATAATGAAAGATCCTTTAGATCAACTGATAAGCAATTATCAAGAAATTATGAATGAAATAATAGTTAATGATATTTATTATATTGATGAAGTAATAATAGAATATGATGAAAATAAAGGAGGAGATACTCGTAAGATTGAAGGTATATTAGAAAAAAGAAAAAATAAAATAATTAAATTTAGTACAGAAATATATTCAAATATTAGATTATTAAAATTTAATAAGGTTGAAGAAATTCTTGAAAAAATATTGATATATATCAAAACAAGTTATTTTAAATCAACATTGAGTAAATTTAACAATTTTGAAAATTATAATGATCATTTACAATCAGTAATTGAAAATATAAGATATATTTTATATAATATTGATCGCTATAAAAATAAAAAATCATTATCTTCATCTTATTCCGCAATGCCTAAAAATTTCATTCCATCATTTTTAAAAAAAGAAATATTAGATTCACATGAATCTGATATTGATAGTTATGTATCTTCTATATCATCAAATTTATTTAGAAGCGATGAATTAAATGAATTAAAAATTGATATAAAGAAACTTAAGAAGTTTATGAAAAACTTAATTGCTATTATAAGTAATGATAAGATAATTAAATTATTGAATTTGATTATAGTTTTAAATGTGTCAAATAAAAAATTTAATGCTACATATGACAAAATAATTAAATCACTTGAAAAATCTAAAGAACCTAAAGTAATAAGTTATTTAATAAAAATAAAGGAATTGAATATTAAAGATAAAATTAAAAAATTCTTTAATTATATTGAAAAAGAAAAATTATCTTTTATTAGAAATTACAAATCACAAATAATTAGTTTATTTTATAATGTAACTTTAAAGAAAAATAAAAAAACAGTTATTTAATTTGATTTATATTCTTCATCAATTAAACCATGTTGAATACAATCTTTAATATTCCAAATAATATCTTTTTTAAGCATTCCTTCAAGTTCTTTTTTGGTTATATTAGTTTTTTTTGTGTAAATCTTAATAAGATGATTCATTAGTTTTTTAAGATTTGAATATTCTTCATCAATTTCTGTCATTTTACCCCACACACCACTTCGTAATTCATGAATTAACATATAAGCATTTTTACACATAAATCTTTTTTCACCAGCAAGTGAAATCAAAGTTCCAGCTGATGCAACAAAACCATCAATAACTGTATGAACAGGTAATGATAATGATTCAATACAATCAATAATTGATAATGCTGAATAAATATAACCTCCATCAGTAGTTAAATGAAGATAAATAGGTTCAGGTTTAATATTGAGAGAAGTACTAACATTTTTAATTTTCATTTCAACACCTCTTAGTTCTTTATTTAATTCAAATGCAGTATCAGGTGTTATATCATTATTGAAATAAATATGATTAAATTGTGAATAAAGATAACTATTTAGGCTTTTAGGAATGAGAAGTTTAGTTATAACACTGTCACTTGAACTTTCATCACTGTCACTATTATCATTTCTTTCTCTTTTTCTTTTATTGGATGATCCCCAATGTGACTTCAACATTTATTTATTTAATAAGTCTTTTGTTTATATAAATATATTATGGGATATTTTTTATTTTTATTTTATTTTTAATTTTCTGATAATTAAGTTAGAAACAATGAACGGTGTTGCGTCAGTTGATTCTATGTTAGGTATTATAAATAATGCAAACCAAACTGCTACTCTAATTGATTCACAAAGAAATATTTCTGATAATCTTCGCGCCGCGTCAGAAAGAAATTTAAATGCTTTAATGCAAAGTCTTTCAAGTGAAAATCAACGATCTGAACATCTTGCCAATATGAATAATGCATTTATTAATCAAAATCTTAATAATATTGGAACTACTCTAAAAGATACATTACTATCAACTGCTGGAACTCAATTGTCTGCTACTGAAAGAACAGGTGCTACTGCTGTTGGTGCTATTGATCGTGTAGGATCAATATTAAGTCATTCTTTAGAAAGAATTGGTGCTGATAATATAAATGCTACTGATCGCAATGGTGCAACCAATCTTTTAACAACTGAGCGAATTGGCAATAATTTATCATCACTTTTAAATCAAAATAATAGTCTTCTTAATTCAAGTATCAAAGAAAATCAGGTAACAACTGAACGCAATTTTGGTGAAACTCGTTTATTTAATTCAACCCAAAATCAAAATCTTGAACGACGAATTGGTGATTATTATCTTCAAGCTGAACGCAATTTTCATAATATGAATACTGATTTATTAAAAGTCGAAAATAGTCTTGGACGACTTGCTGATAATCATCATAATGCTAATATGGTTGAATTACTCAAAGTTCATGCTGCCTTAGATAAAAGTATTGATCGCAATGAAATGAATTTAAGCCGACAAGCATCTGAAAATTATGCCAATATTCAAATTGAGGCCGCCAAAAATCGTTTAGGATTAGAACAAAAATTATCAGACATTGGTAATGATATTAAATTATCAATTATTAAAGATAATAATGATACTCGAAATCTCATTAATTCTTATAATAATGATAATATTCGCAATGATCTTCAAGCTGAAAAAATAATTCATGCTCTTCATCATCATCACCCTCATCATCACCATCATGATGATTATCATCATGGACATCATCATCGTCATCATGATCGTCATCACGATGATCATCATCATTACTATCCGCCTTTTTTTCCCTATATGGGAATGGGTCCCTTTCAATCGTCCGGTCCTATGCAACAAAATTCATCTCCTCGCAATTAATAGTAGAATGAATTGTTATAATTATACATATACATCAAATTATAATGATTACTCTAGACCTTTTACAAGTAGTCATATAAATAATTATTATGATACTACTTCTAATTTCATAACATCAAATTTTATTACTTCTAATATTTATGATACTACTTCGAATTTTATTACATCCAATGTAATTATTAACAATAATATTTATAATAATTACTATATTACATCAAATATAATTTATAATTATTATTCCAATAGTAATATCACAATATCAGATGTTACAGATAACATAGGTAACTCAAGCAACTCAAGTAATATTAATAATGATTCTGATAATGATTCTAATGATAATGGTAATGATAATGGTAATGATAATGGTAATGATAATGGTAATGATAATGATAATTGTAATAATAATGGTAATGATAATGCTAATGATAATGGTAATGGTAATGGTAATGATAATGATAATGGTAATGGTAATGATAATGATAATGATAATGATAAATAATAATATTATATGTCTGTTGATATTTAAAAAGCCATTATTAGTTTTATAATTTTTTAATTTTTATTATAAAGTTGATAAGATATTTAAATAATTAAATTTTATTTTTTTTAATTTAATTTACATTTAAGAGTTCCAAAAATGAAAGTTAATATTGAAAATTTTTTATCATATTCCATATATTTTTCATAAAGATAATAAATAAATCCTATTATCATTAATATAATTACGATTATAATTAATATTAATTGATAATATTTATAAGTATTATATAAATTTATATTTGTTTCTTTTTCCTTTTCTGCTGATTTATCCAAAATATAAATAATTAATAATATACCTAATATTATTATAATTAATAAATGGTTAATACGAGTAGATATTATAAATAAAATATAAATTATTATTGCTAAACCAATATTATATAATAAATTTTTATTTATATTTTCTTCATCAATAAGAATTATTAAAAATAATAATAATATAAATGCTATTAAATGTTTATAATATATATTAGTATCTAATAAATAATTAAATTTACATCCTATTAATTCTTTTGTAAAATTACAAAATATTAATAAATATAATGCAAATACTGAAACAATTATTTTACTTATATTCATTATCTATAATTAATAAATGATTTAATTGTTATTTAACATTATTCAAATAATAATAATAATTTAATATAATAGAAATAAAAATGGATAAAACTTTTATGGATGAGTTAAATCATTTATTGGAAGTCGCAAATGAATTATCATTATGTTCATTAAAAAAATGTAGTAAAACAGCAATTAAAGTTAAGGAAAATAAACAAATTATGTCAGATATGATGAAAATGATAACTACAAATGATCAAAATATAAAAAAGACAATTATAGATAAAATTTCAACTGATAAAGATATTCTTGCTAATGAAGTTTGTATATATACACATTGTAGTGAGATTTATAAAAAATTAATTAATATTTTTATAAGTATTATTGAGAAATTTAAAACATCACTTCCTAATCATCCAATGGTAAATCCCTCAAATGGATTATTAAAAATTTTGGAAGAAATTAAAGAATTAGTTAATAAAAAAACATTATCAAAAGCACAATTAACAAAACTTCATAAAAATAAAAATATATTATTTTTCACAATAATGAATAGTCGAACATAAAAAACAGCTAAATTTATTTTTATTATTATCATATATTAGAATTATTGTAATGAATTTAGATTTTAATCATAGAAATAGAGGTTATTTAAGCACTACTAGTAGTACAACTGATTCATCAATTAACACTAGAGAAACACTTAATGTAACACAAAAAAAATTTCTTAAAAATTTAGATTTTCTTTTAAAAGTTTCTTCTAAACTTTTCAAATGTGCGATTAAAAAATGCGGTGAATTAGTAAAAATGAGTAATACCAATGATAAATTGAAAAAAGTTTTAAAAACCAAAAACTTAAATAAAAAAGAAAAGTATATTAAAAAACTTGCATATAATGAAAAAACACTCAATGTAGATAAATGTACTTATAATAAGTGCAAAGAAATTCATGTTAAATTATTAAAAGTCTTAATAAAAAATGTTAAATTTGTAATGTCTAATTATCCTAGAGCACAATTATTTAATCGTAATATTAAAAAAGCCCTTATTGAATTAAATAAATTAATGAAAAAAACTAATTTATCTTCTTCTGATATAACTGAAATGAATAAACATAAAAATCTTTTATTTTTTACAATCCTTAATCTTAAACCCTGAATCAGTTATTATTGATGTATCAATATTCCATTTATATTTATTTCTTTTTTCCCAAATTTCATATGCCTCATTTATATGATCTTTTAATTCATTTTCATTTATACCTCTTACTTTCATTATATGTGCGTTTATCTTCGAAATTTCCTTTGTAACTTTTGAATGTCCATAATGAGTTGCTTGATGACATAATCGACATAATGCTATAATTCTTATTAATTTTTGGGTTTGTGTTTCATAATCAAAAATCCATCTTTCATGTGCCTCTAAATATTTCGATCTTTTTGCACCACAACATTCACATTTATGACCTGTTCTTTCATATATATGATGTCTTATTAAATTCCAATCTTCTTCAGTAAATAAACTTCTTACATTTTTAAAATAACTTGTTTTTGGTATCATATCAATAAATAATTCATTTCCACCATAATTTCTATCTTCACCTATAATTTCTATTTTTTTATAACATTCATATAAATTACATAATTCATTAGTTTCATCTTCACAAAACCATCTTTTACAATCCTTATCCCAAATTGCACCATATTCCTTTGCTATTTTTCTAGCAGAATATGGAATATTTAAATATATAACCATTATCAATTTATTAATTATCTTTCAATAATTTTATATACTATTTTGCAATCATTATTAAAAAGGGATTTAAAGAAAATTTCAAGATCATTTTCATCATCATTATTATTAATATTAAACTTAGTACAAGTATAGAGATCTAAAGCAACTTTTCGTTCTTCTACAAAAGTATGAATTGATAAATGAGATTCTGATAGGATATAAACTCCAGTAACACCGAAAGGCTGAAATTGATGAATAGCTTTACCAACAACATTCAATTTATATTTATCGACTATTGAATCTAAAATAGGAATAATAGATGATTCATATTTTAGAAGTTCATTATTATTAATATCACTAATATCGATTATAATATGAGTTCCTGTCATTATTATTTTATAGTTATTATAATTATTTATTCTTATTATTTTTATATTGAAAAATACATTTTAATATAATCTTTAACTTCTGTTCTACAAGAAAAACATTTATTAGTCAAATAAGGATTTCGTGTAGAAATAACACAATTATTACATACGGTATGTCCACAAGGATTCATACACATATTAACTTCATTTACAAAACATATTGGACATATTTTTTTATTACTACCATCATTAATTTCAGAAGTTTTTAGAATTTTATTAATTATATAAATAAATAAATTTCTGAAATCACTTATCTTATCTTCTATAACTTCAATATTATTTTCAATTGACATTAATTGAGGTGTGTAATGATTTGTTACCCATTTACTATAATTCTCTTTTATTTTATTATTATAATCAACATATAATTTTGTTAGTTCATTATCATTATTACTTATATCATAAATATTGTCATTATTTGTAAAATTAGATGTTATACTAAAATCATTAATTATATTTACTACATTATAATGATTATTTTTTGAATTATAAATATAATTATTAAAATAATTGTTATTGGCTTGTAAATCCTCGTGTTTTTTCTTATATTCATCCAAAGATTTATTTAATAATTCATATTCTTCTAAAATTAATTGGGGATTATTTGAATTTAAATAATATGAAAAGTTATGATTTGTTATGTCTTCTTTATAAATTTCAGATAGTTCACTATAATTCATTCTAAAGTAAATATTTATTCAATTATTTATATAAAAAATGATTATATATATAAATAATTGAATAAATATTTCAATGGTATTTATTGGTGCTCATACAAGTCGTAAAGAAACTCTTAGTAAAACTATTGCAAATGTTATTGAAAATGGAGGCAATGCACTTCAAATATTTGCATCTAATCCGCGCAGTACTAAAATTACGAAATTAAATGAAAATTTCTTTGATACCACTAATAATAATAAACGAAAGTTCGGATTAGTTATTCATAATCCTTATACTATTAATCTTGCTATGCCATTTATGATAAATAAGAGAACTCTTGATATAAAGGATTGCTATTGGATTCAATTAATAATTCATGAATTAAAAATAGCGGATTCATTAGGTGCATATGGTTGTGTTATTCATTGTGGTAAATATACATCAAATTCTCCTGAAGTTGGATTAGATATTATGAAAAAAGCATTAATTTATGTAATAAATGAAATTAAGAAACTTAAACTTAAAGCAAAAATAATTCTTGAAACTTCGTCAGGACAAGGTACTGAATTATTATCTAATTATCAAGATTTCTTAGATTTCTATAATACCTTCAATAAAACTCAAAAAAATTATCTTAAAATTTGCATTGATACTTGTCATGTTTGGGCAGCCGGATTTGAATTATCTGAGGTTTATGAAATGACTAAAAATAGTGGTAATTTAAATGATGTAAAAGTTATTCATATTAATAGTAGCAAAAATCCAAAAAA
>VFQS010002714.1_pt1 | contig 14174 bp, 11 predicted proteins | sample 3512361 | NCBI WGS metagenome assembly VFQS01 (sample SAMN10412375, study PRJNA504923) | tailings metagenome | isolation source: Relicate 1 Philex TSF3 active mining | place: Philippines
GGTTTAGAGTCTTTACCACAAATAATTCTAATATTTTCATCAATTTTCATTTGAACACGTTGTCTATGTGCTTCGCTATCAACGGTTACCATTTGGCGTTGTCTTTTTAAATTATCTAATAACATTTTCTTATACATAATTGTTGATTTGTATTCAATAGCTTGTGCAACTGTCATGGTTTGATCACCAACTTTAACTGATGTTTTAGCATTTGATAAAACAATAGCATTTTTAACCGCATTCTTTCTTTTAATTAAGTCATTTAATGATTGAAATTCAGAAGTAGTTTTCTTTTTAAAATCTTCTTCATTTAATGAATAATTTTTATTTTTGGTTTTATAAAGAGTCCAGGTTGTTTCACCAATAATTTTATTGATTCTTGCATCAAGAGTTTTTAACTCAACAAGCGCTCTGGCAATAGATAAGGTCATTATTACATATATATAATGGTAAATCTTTAAAATGATTTTTAATTTTTTATTCTTTAAATTGTTTTTTATAAAATAATATATATATATTTATATATATGAATATTATAATTCATGCAGGTGGGAGTATAGAAGGACATACTTATACAAATAGTATTGAAGCAATAGAAAAAAATACTTCGTTATTTAATGATTTTGTAATGTGTGAAATTGATTGTTGTAAAACTAAAGATGGTTATTTATTTGTTCATGATAGTCTTGAAAAATATTATAATATTGAAAATAAATTTAATGAACTAAGTAATAAAGTTATTAAAAGTTATAAATATAATAATAAATTTAAGATTCCTGATTTTAATGATTTAAAAAATATTATAATTAATAAGCCATATATAAATTTTATAATTGATTCTAAACATGATTTATCCGATGATTTTATAAATTATGCAAAAAATGAATTAAATGACAAAATTAATAACATAATATTTCAAGTATATAATTATAATGATATTGAAATGATAAAAAAACATAACTTAAAGTGTTTATATGCTCTTTGGAAATATAATAATTGTGCATATAATGACAATATTAAAAAATGTATAGATTTTATAAATAATGAAAATATTAATTGTGTTGGTATATCACTTTTTAGTCATTTTTTAGAATTATCTGATCAAGTTGATAAACTTAAAAATTCCAATAAAAAAATTTATATTCATGGAGAAAGCGACTATATTAAATGTATTAATATTTTAAATAAAGGATTTGGTATCTTTTCTCATTATCCTGAAAAATTTATTTCATATAATAAAAATTGAAATTCAAATCTAATCATAAAAGATAACTTAACTAATGGGATTTTATATTGACACCACAGACAATTTATATACCGGTTTTATAAGTTATAACTTTTCAAAATTTAACCAATATTGGTACATTCGAAATGATCTCAATGGAAAAAATACATCAGTTGTAATTGCAAATTTGGAAAAAGGAATTCAAAAACTAAGAGAAGCTGGATTTAAACCAATTATAAATCCTAATGAAACCGAGTCAAGTCCAACCGAAAATGTATTTTTATATAATTTAATTCGCATGTTAAATGAGATTCGAAATATACTTATTATTCACCCTTCACACATTAAAGCATATTATGTTATGGATAAAAACTTTTCAATATTGGATGGGATAAATAATATAAGAACTGGATTGTAACTAATTTAAAAAGCAAATGAAATGAACTGAACTAAAGCAAACATAACATAACTAAACCAAACCTAACAAAACCAAACAAAATAAAATACAAAAATTGATTTATAAATAAATTATTTTAATACCGATATATATATAATAATTAAAATGGTAAAAATGACCAAATATCAAATTGAAAATAAATTAATAGCTTTAATTCAAAATAATGATTATGAAAATTTGGAATTATTTTTTTTGGAAAATCCTACTGTTGATATTAATTTGGAATTAAGCAAGAAAAACCAGGGACTTTTAAGTTTATCAATTTTAAATAAAAGTAAAGAGTGTTTTGATTGGATTTTATCTCATCCAAAGCTTACCTTAAAATATGCAAAACCAAATGAAGATTTTGAATTAGAATATGTTAATTATGGATTATATGATAGAGACGATGAAGAAGAGGAAGATGATGAAGAAGTAGAACAAGCCGAACAAGCTAATCCAAATCCTAATTATCAAAATTGGAATTTTAATCCTGACGATTTAGATGAATATTCAGATAATGAAGTAGATGTTAATAATAATTTAGATGATGATAATGAAGAACATTTAAATAATAGTTTATCAAGTTATAAATATAATATAATGTTGGGAATTAATGATGCGCTTAAACATTTTAATCGCGCTCCAAATTATGCTAACTCCTATTATTTAAGAGCTTTATTAAATGCCGGTGTATATATTTATCCTTATATGATTATAGAATTAGAAAATTATTCAGATCTTTATAATTTAGCAATTCAAAACGTTAATGTAAATCCTAAATATTTAAAACACATGTTATTTGGACAAGTGTTAGAATCAAAATCATCAAGAGTAATTGATACATTTGAAAAAGTTAAATTAAATTTAGATAAAAATGAAATGTCATATTTAATTAAAGAAGCTATTCAAAGAAAAAATTCAACTTGGCTAAAACATTTTATTTCACATTGCGTTGAAGTTAATAGACCAATAGAAATTTTTGATGAAAATTTTAAATCGGATATTTTAACATTTTGTATATATGCAATTGGTAAAGATAAAAATTCTTTAATTAATCCATGTGTTGATGTTGTATTAGACCATATTAAGTCACATCCATTAGATCAAGCTAATTTTGATGCCAAGTATTTTGTTAGAAACTTTTTATTTGGTTCAAATTCTGCTATAATTGCTAAATATTATGAGAATTTAAAACAAATTCAATTACCATGCGATTTATCAGCCCATGTAAAAAATTCAATTGTAAGGTGGATTTTAAATGGTTGGTGTCAAATAAATTATTCAAATTTAAATCTTATGTTAAAACTAGCCTGGTGTAAAACTAATGTATTTGATTGTTTAACAAATTTAGATATGGATAAAATAAAAGAAGAAGTAGACTCATCCAATGACTATTATCGATCAAATTCTCATATAAAAGTATTTTATCAAATTGCGTATGTATTTTACATAAATAATATGGATTTGGGCAACACTAATAGTGAATTGTTATTCGACTTATTTAAATTTGATGAGTCTATTTATTCAACCGATTTACTAAAAACTTGGTCTAAAGAAAATCTAATTGATGTCGAACCAAAACAAAAACCCATTGACACTGATAATGTAACAAAAACAGAAATAAAAAAAGGAAAAACAAGTAAAAAACAATCAAAAGGATCTAATAAAAAAGAAATTGATTTATAAATAAAAGAATAAACTGATTAATTTATTTTAGTTGATTTAGTTGATTTAATTTTTCGTTCTCAATGAATTGATCCACATCTTTTTCACTCATAGCTTCTAAGCTACCAAAGTACAAGATAAACCGAATGGTAACTTGCTGGCGCTCACGAGCTAGTTGGACTAAGTAATTATTATCAATAGGTACATTACTGATTCTGAGTAACTTATCATAATAATGATCAATCATAGAATTAGAATTACCCACATAGGCATTATATCGTTCCTCGGTTGCAATCTGAAAAATTTCTTCTTCAGATTTTGCTTTAAGAGTTGATTCCACATACATTGGACGTTGTTTGGTCTTATTGTATTGAAAGCATCTTTCAACCCCGATAATTCCGAGAGCTTCAACTCTGTCCGCATATCTTGGAATTAACATCCATTCCTTGCCAACTGCATCTGGTGGAATTCTATCAGCATTTGCTGCTGAAGAAACCAAACTAACCATTCGAACAACTAAATCCACAAAACTGCTTGGTTTATCATGAAGAACCAATTTAAGGTTTTCATATTTTTTGTGGGCGGGAAAGAATTTTCTATCGTCTGCATCATGTAAAAGTGCAGCGAGTTTAACAGCATCTTTCAATCTGTTTGATATTTTGTAGTTTTTAGACTTGATAGCCAAGTCTGCGTGTGCCATAACTGCAATCGCATGGTCAATTCCATGGGATTTGCATACATTAGCACTGGTAAATATATTATTAAGACGGTCTACGAATTTGTTCATTATAAAAGATTTATGTAGAAATATAAAATAATTTTTTCAATTTTTATAGTATTGGCTTAAACAATTTTTATTAATCTTTTAACTTATTGTAAAGAAGCTAAATATTTTGTTTGGGCTTCAAGTCTCTTTTCAACAGGAGCATATTCATTTAATATTTGTTTTACTTGTTGGGAACTAATGCCTCTGTTAACAATACTCTGTAATACAGGTTTATAAGCTTGTAAGCATCTTTGATACCAACTAACCACATGATATGGTAAAGTTGTTTCAAAAGTTTGTTCTTTACACCAATATCTATTATAACAAAATAATAAATATTCTTCTTGATTTGGGAATTTATCATATTTCATAAAAAAGTCAATAAATCTTCTTTCCACAGACATAATTTTATCTAATGAACCACATTCATTAATAATAAGTTCAGTCCAAGGAACTAAATTTGATTTATATTGGACCATATAATATGGTCTAAATGTAACGGGACAAATAATTGGATCTGGTGTATTAACTTGGTTTAGACCATAAACAGTCCATTTAATTTGACTTGAACAAGATCCAGGTTCTGGTTCCCAATTAGTTTCTAATTTAATAGCTGATGCTGATAATGACGGAGAAACCATTTTAGCTAATCCTACGAGTTCATTAATAGTTAATTCTTGATAATATTTAGGGAAGGTATTTAATATTTGTTCTTGTTGTTCTTCTGATGCAGGACCGTCAATAGGAATCCAATTGACAACTTTTTCTTTTTCCTTAACACTATCTGCCAATTTACTTGTATCAATTTGTACCGCATTTTGATACAAACAATAAATTTTATTTCTAAATTCAGTTTCATTTCTTTTTACTGTTGATAACATAGACATTAATACTTTGGTTCTATTAATTTGTTTAAAAGTTTGATCACTTATTGGATATCCAAGTTCACCTAAAATATCAATCATTACATTTAAGTTAAACATATGAAATCTTACAGTATCTCTGTCAGTAGGTTGATCCAATAAACAAGAATTAACACAGTACCAAATTGCAACATCTGTAGGTACCCTAGTTAATACAAATTGTGGAAGCCCACACATTGAAGCATATGTGGTTGAATTAGTTAATCTATAAACTAGATGTTCAGTAGCTTGATCTTTAATATCATTAAGATATTCAAAGGTACCTGATTTAACCAAATGCCAAATTACTGCCCAGTATAAATTGAGATTACCCATAATTTTACCAGCTGAAAACATTTTGGCAATAGTATAATTACCGCAGTCCACATGTTGAGGATGGGATCCCAATGGAATTGTGCCAACTAATTTTTCCTTAGTAAAAGGATTAAAATCCATCATATCATTGGCTTTAATTCCAGTCCATTGGCTAATTGATCTTTTAACCTTTTCTACAACTTCGGGATAATTTAAAATTCTAAGAGGACAATTGGCAATATCATCTACGATATTTTTATCTAGATTTGCTAAAATTGGTTCGCCTCTGTCCACGATCATAATTTGAGGTACATCCGAGTCCATTAAAATAGGACATTCGATAGGTTTACTTGTTAATTCATTGGTTTCAATATCAACCTCAGTAGATGTTTCTACTTTGGCATTATCCGCCCGTTGCATACGATTGGATCTAATTGATTCAATTGAATATTGGCCTCTCATATCTCCACAAAGTGAAATCAAATAATTAATTTTCTTTTCAACTTCCATACCAATATTTGATGAAAAATATTCCTCTGTCATTTGTTTAGCAGTTTCAAGTGCCTGATTAAAATCATTTGATTTTAGACTTAATCTAATTTTGTTACCAAAATTATTGGCTGATGGTAAATTAGCTAGTTCTCTAGAAAGATTTTTCTTTAATTTTAATAACAATTCTTTAGTTGCTGAATCTTCCATTTTACCCATGTTTTTAGCAATTAGTAAAGATTCAATTAAACTATATTTTTCGTTAAATGTTTCCAAATTAATTGATTCCAATTGATTAATCATTTCAAAATCTGCTCTTGACTTATTTTGACAAGTAAATTCGGTATGAGTTTTATTTTTATAAAACACTCTTGATGTATTATTTCTTGTAAATGGACAAGTCACACTAAGATTTGGATTAGAGTTTGAAATGATATAACAGTCAACATTATCAATAGACCATGAAGATAAAGCGAAATCGCAATTAGAAACATCTCGATCACTAACTTCACCATCAGTAAAAATAACAATATTTTCTTTAATTTTTTGACTCATGAGTGTTTTTGCAATTTGATTAGGACATGTACATCCATAACCTTTTCTTTCCACACACATTTTTTCCAAGTCCTTACATGAACCTTTTTTAATTCCATCATCCCAAAAATAAACATTGGTTATATTTGATTTGTTAGCTGAGTACCAATTAGATACTTCATTCCAATATTGTACAAAATTACCAACAGATCCAGATATATCTACAAAAACACTTATATTATTAGAATTCATTAATGTTATAAATTCTAATAGCATAAAATAATTATATCAATTTTTTATTTAAACTACTGTTTATTTAATTTAATATTTTATTCATATTTTAATTAACATTTATCCACATAAGGTAGACCAAACACATCATATTGTACATAAACAAAGTCTGTTTGATCTTTAAGTGTTAGATAATTTGGTACCAAACTTAACAAATATCCACCATAACTTACAAAAACGTGCCACCATACATGACCAAAGAAATATTTAATAAACCAAATATGTTTGCATAAATTTTCTGTTACTATCCAAAAAGCACCACTTAGTGCGATATATTTTATTCCATCCCAACCATATTTAACTATTTGTGGAGGAACTTTTAAACTGTGTTGATGTTTATTTACTAACCACATGTAAACTGCTAAGCTTGCCAAAAATAGACCAAACAAAACATTAAATACTGATTCCATGTGTAAACCAGCAATAGTAAATAAAGCTGTAAAGTATCCACATACTAGCAAATGAATTCCGCTCATTAGCAATTTAATATTTTTCCATTTATCTAGTCTTATAAATTTATCAAGATGACTCATAAATAAATAAGTACTTGACATTGCAATTAATACCATACTCATTCTATCTAGTAAACCCCAACCTATATTATTAACCCAATGATATACACAGGAGGTAATACCATTAATTGCTAAAGCTGAAAATAATAATTGGAGAAAAAAATTAATACCAGGTTTAGTTAGCGCGTTGAGTCCAATAAAAGTAATAAATAAACTAGATATTGCATTGAGATATTCTGGGTGGGGTCCTATTGAATAAATTATTGATTCACAAAAATTGTGATCAAAACTATAAAAATCTATTTCGAACATGTTTTATTATTAGATTAGATTAAATGTTTAAATATATTAGTATTAAATTTTCTAATCTAGTAAAAAATAAAATATCAATTATATTAATTTAATGGAACAAACTATTCCAACACTGGATCTCGATGATTATGTATACACATTTATGGGTTGTTATAAAGATAATGTTGATAAAATAAATCAAACTGCTTATTATATTTACGAAATTAACTATTTAAACAAAGTAACTAAAGAAACCGGAAAATTCGGTTTATATGGGTCAAAAAGTGAATTAGGAATTTTAAGATTAGCTTATTATAGACATCAATTTATAAAAGGTGAAGATTATATTAGTTCATCTTTTGTTCATCCAAAAATAATTGGTTGGATTTACGAAAATAAACATAAACTAGAAACAAAATTATTTAAGATTGGCTTACAAAATTGGGATGAAAAAACAAATAAAATTTATTATATGGATCAAATTAATGAAACAATTTGTAATCCAGAAGAAGGATTAGTAAGATCTTTATTTAGAAAACCAAATCAATACGATAAAGAATTTTGGGACCTATTATCAATTCTAAATACTGAATTTATGACATATGAAAAAAGCTGGTATTCAACTTCAAATATTAATTCATTTATGTATAAATTATTTCGTATTTATGTCCCAAATGATAGTCCCGTAAGTTCACCTTTAGCTTCATCAGGACCTCCAAGTTTATTACCACCTTCTATTAAACTACCACACAATGCAGATTTTTACAACGATTATTATAATCCAACCAAAATGAATTGGGACTTGTTTAGAACTCATTTTAATCAAGTTGAACAAGATCCAAATCCTTACTTGAAACATTTAATTAGATATTATATTGATAATTTTGATGAAAAATCAATAAACTCACGAACTCAAATCTTAAATATGATTTTACAGGGATATGATTTTATGATTAATAAAATGCTTAAAATTGTTAAAGGTACTGTTAAACTAGAAACATATTATAAATATGATCCAACTGAAGATTTAACAAGTAATCCCGAATTATTATCTGATAATCATTATATTTTTACCATTGAACTTGAACCAAAAGATGTAGATAATGCTCCCAAATTAACAAGAAATTATGTGCTTTATGTGTTAGGTTTTAAATTTAATTCACAATTATATTTCCAACCAATATTTTTAAGAGATAAAGAAGCAATTTTAAACAAATATGGATTATATGATTTAATATATACTGCAGGTATATTTTTATATAAACCATTTGAATACGACGAACAATGTGGAATAACACCAAGTGTATTAATTAGTTATAAAGGTAATAAGTGTTATTTATTTTTTAGTGAAAATAATCAAAATATATTTCCATCTAATAATGAAGAATTTAACACACCAGCTAAAACAATTATTGAATCATTAGGTATTGGTTCTGAATATAAAACAGAAAATAAAAATCCAAGTAAAGTTAAATATTATAGACAATATATTAATTATTAAACAAACATAAAAATCCAAAACAAATAACTGTTAATATAAAAATTGAAAATGGGCCTGCCTACAGGTTCATTAAATTAGAAGATTTTATTCGGTATATTATTATAATATCACCGTTTCGTTGTTGACTTACGTTAAAGTTAAACTCTTTCATTCCTGTTTTTGAGCAAGAGATCCCATTAGCTTTTATTAAAGCTGACAATATTGAGACTAGTTCTCGTCCCTTATTTATCATCCAAACCAATCAATCCATTAAACCTTATCTTCCTGCTTCCATGTATAAGACCAGATTAGCTTTTATTAAAGCTGACAATATTGAGACAAGTTCTCGTAACAACAAAAAATCTTTCAAACGTGTTTCAAGTTCTGTTAAAAACTTGATTAGAAAACGAAAAGATGAAGCAAAAAGTCGCTATCTTAAGAGATCAAATGCTCGAGATACCAAACATTTGAAATTTGACTCTTTTTGCTTGTCATCTAACATATCCAACACATATCCTCAAGTTTCTATAAAAACGCAGTTTGAAGATGTTTTTACATTAGATGTTCAAATGAGTCAAACTGTTAGATCATTAATGCAGTTAATTCAAAATTATTCTGGTATTCCTATGGATAAACAGAGATTGAAATACAAAGGTTTAACTCTAGAGGAAGACAAAACACTTGAATACTATAACATTCAAGAAGAATCTACTATTGACTTGGTAATTAAGGATTATAAAGTTTTAGTTGATTGTTTAATTCCTAATTTACAATGTCCAACATTATATGTAGAAATTACTGATAGTATTAGATCTCTTATGATCATGATTCAAATACATACTGGTATACCTTGTGAACTACAAGAACTATCGTATGAATGTGACATGATTGATAACAGCTCCAACCTTGTTGACTGCAACAATTGCAACAAGGTGCAGAAAATAATATATGTAGACCTTTCAATGATATCGGTAAAGCTTAATGTCGTAAATCATCTTGATAAGAGAATCGTATTACGTTTTGAGCTATTCAAAACAATTCAAGATGTAAAAATGAGGTTATCAAATTATGGTTACCCAGTTAATTCGCAGTGCTTGTATTTTAATAGGCTTGAATTACAAAATCATATGACACTTCTTGACTATGGTATTCAATCAGATGCAACTATTTGTTTGAAATTGTTACCTATATTTGTAAAGACGGATCATATTCGGGTTAAAACACCAAATCAATTTATTTCTGATTTAGCGGAATCAATTCATAAAAATATGAGAAAGATTCCATCGGATTATGTTAAATCTAAAACTATAGAGGTTAGTCCTCACCAAACATCATCTGACAACGTGATGAACAACAACGCTGTAAACCAAGACAATCAATCTGATCTTCCTGTTGCATTGCCCAAGACAAATTCGAATTCTTATGAATTCAACATTACTGAGACTAGTTCTCGTTTGAATAACCATGACCAATTTATTATTGGTAGTTTGATATTAATTGAACTTGTGTGGTATAGTATATTGCTATGGAATCTTGGATTCTTCAATACTTTAAAAGAAGTATTAATTCAAGAAATTAAGCCATTATTAATAGATTTTTTAGGATTTTTACTTATGGTTGGATTTTGTTGTTATTCACTAAAAACTATTAGTGAAATAGTAGATGAAATTGAAGAGAATAGTAGAGTTCAAGCACTTGGATTGAGTATTATTCTACCAATTATTTGGTCGACAGGAATTGGATTAGGACCAATGATATTCATTACAATTGTTGGATTAGGTTTAGGAGTTTTAGTAGAAAAACTTTTGGACAATCATAAACAATCCGATGAATAGATCAAATAAATACCATAAAGTAAAGGTATAATTTTACATGGTTAGTTATTTTACATGGTTAGTCAACACTGACACCAAACAAAACCAAAACAAAAACTTAATTTAAACAATCAACCAATTAAATAAACTAACAAAAAATTGAAAAAATAAGTGCATTAGACCCAATAATAATTTAGATAATGACAACCTTATTTGTTACGATTAGTCAAATTACCTACTGTGGATTTTCTGCAGTCATACCGAATACCAACAAGGTAATTTATTGCCACAAGTTTCCACCCAACTCAGGTACTGTTAAACCAGATTTTAACACAACTGGTTTTAATAATCTAGTTAAATATGATAATCATGTGAGACGAGAAACATTTATTAATTTTATTAGAAATCAGTCATCACGTCAAGCTAATGGACGTTGGAAGGGTGGCCAATGGGGAGACAATAACTTTACCTTAACTAGTGAAAATTGGTTTAGTGGGCTATATATTGGAGATTCAATTCAAATCACTATTTTAGCCGAAGGAATTGTCAAGTTTTCACCTACCCCTTACAATGCTGAATCTGAATATGCTATTATTCCAGGTAGTGAATCAAAAGCACTTACTTGTGTTGGTACATGGAACCATAATAACTACAACTTGTACATCACAGATAATGTTATGCCACAAGACGCATCCGATACTCTTTTTGTTTGGTCAAGTCCTAAGAAAACAATGATCAAAGTTATGAGACGCGGTAAGGGAAAAAATGTTGATTCTCCTGCACGTAAAATGCCGTGTGCTGGCGAACATATTGAACCCGGTCAAGCACTTGATGATCGTGCTCGTGCAATTTGTGATTTGAACCAAGAAGTTGGTGTTCCAGCAACCACACTATCCGATTGCTATATTATTCCACTAGGTACATATGCTGATCCAGGTCGTGATCCTAGATATTGGACTTATTCAGAATTTCAAGATGGACAAATCATTGAATTTGGTTTTGAAAGGCCAAGTAAAAGCACCGCTCGTATAGTTTACATTGAAACTGAGGATGATGTAGAACCAAAAGAAGTTGATCCTACAGACACCGAAGAAATTGGATCAAAGTGGTGGGCTAATATTAACACTATTCTTAATCCAACAAAACTGGGAGAAATTGTTGAAGACGATTGGATGTTATATGACCATATGAGATTCATTCCAGATACAATTGGGAAATTGGAATGGTTCAGACAATTATCTAAAGTGGAGAAAGAACAATTCAGATTCTAATTACAACTAATTAATTAGTTTCATTCATTTATGTTAATTTATTATTAATTAATTATTAAAAAATTATTTTCCCATTATTTTATATCAATAATGGGAACCCGCGGAAATTATGTTTTTAGGTTTAAAAATAAATATTACGTTTTTTACAATCACTGGGATTCATATTTTTCTGGATTAGGTGATATGATTGTTAAAGAATTAGCAGGGCTTAAGCCAGAAGACTTTGAAAAAATGAAACAATTATTATCCAATATTAAACAAAGAGATGGATACGATGGATCAGGCTCTAATTTTGAAGGAATAATGCGTGCACTAGAGAATCCGGATGTTTATAGACTCGAAGAAATTATCGATTGCGAACCATCAAATGATTTATTTATAGAATATATTTATATATTAGATTTAGATCACGATGTATTTAAAGTTAAATACTGGGGTCCAAATGATAATGTTGAGTCTAATAGATATAGATTGTCAGCAATACCAAGCGATTGGATGGATTATGTTGCTGATTTATTATAATTAACACAATCAACTAAAACCTAAAAACTGTAGCCGTAAAAAGTACCAGTATTTTTTAGTCCAATATCATCGTGTAATTTCATATAAAATTCATTAAATAACTTACAACTTGAGTCAAAATCTTTTAACATATTTGATAAAAAATCTTTGAGTAACATATCTGGATTTTTTGATATGATTTGTTTTATTGCATATAATTGATTGGTTTCGATAAATTTAATATTAGCAAAATAACTATATAAATCAATATCGGATATTTTTAATTTATTCATTATTATTATATTTTGATTATATTTTTCATTTAGAGTTTGATCTAATATTAATTTATCATTTTTATATTTAACTGGTCTAAACCCATAAGCTCCATACCATGTATGTCCAGTTAATAACGTATTCATTATTTTCATATCAATATTTTCTTTAATTGCAGGACAATATTTATGAGAATCATCTGATAAAATTATTATTTTAATATTATACTTTTTATTAAGACTGAGTTTTAATAATAATTTTAAAGTTATTTGCAAAAGAGTGCTTCCAACTTTGTGTTTATTATAAGTGCAATTTTTTTCACTTTGAATATCTTGAATTGTAGCTATTTGATTTTTTTGATCAATTTCAATAACCACACATTTATTTTTATTGTCTAATGAATATAAAATAAAAAAATCGTTGTCGATTTCATCTTTGTAAAAGTTATATTTGTTACCATCAAATGTTACACTAAATTCTGGAGTTAAAATTTTACCACCACCAAAATGTTTATTTAATAAATCATTACCTGTTTGTTCAATAAATATTTTATAATGTCCGTAGTGTTTTTGAATATACTTGTTTGTGCCAGTTTTATGACAAAGTAAATATTTAATTATTTTATTTCTGTTCATTTTATTATATCAGTAAATAGATAAAATAAAAAATTGAAATTCGTACTTAATAATCATGATTAAGTTTGTTTTTTAATGAACGAAATTACTAAAGGAATACTTAATAATTGTACCAAAACCACTCAGCATCTGAATTTGTCAAGATGTGGGATACGAGGTTTACTTGATGTTTCCGAGTTTCCAAATCTTGTTTCTTTGAATTGCTCACACAATCAAATCACTTCGCTGGTTGGTTTTTCAAAAGATCTAATAATGTTAAATTGTTCACATAATCGAATTAATGATCTTGATATTCTAAATGACAGAATTAAATTTGTTGATTGTTCATACAATAATTTAACAAGTTTAGATAATCTACCAGAATTAGAAGTATTAATTTGTTGTTACAATCAACTAACTAGTCTTGATTATTTACCAAGCTCAATGAAACGTTTGGATTGTTCTGTTAATCAAATAAGAACTTTGTTAAATTTACCACACAAAATTGTATATTTAAATTGTAGTTTTAATAAACTTGCTGAATTGGGATCTTTACCAGACACATTAGTAGAAATTATTTGTTCAAATAATATGTTGGTTAAAATCTATGGTTTACCACCTGGTTTAAAGAAATTTATTTGTAACAATAATGAACTGCACTTTTTAACTGATTTACCCGATTCATTAATGGTTATAAATTGTTCAAACAATAAAATTCATAAAATTGATAAATTACCTATCAATTTAATTGATTTTGATTATTCACTCAATCGATTAAATTCATTGCCTGAA
>VFQS010002715.1_pt1 | contig 14172 bp, 8 predicted proteins | sample 3512361 | NCBI WGS metagenome assembly VFQS01 (sample SAMN10412375, study PRJNA504923) | tailings metagenome | isolation source: Relicate 1 Philex TSF3 active mining | place: Philippines
ATAAAAATATATTATTTTTAGATGTTCAAGGAATGGGATTACATGATTCATCAAATGATTGTAAAATCTTACTTTATATTTATTTGATATCTGATTTAATTATTTTTAATGAAAGGAATATAATTGATAATAGAACATTAGATAATTTATTACCATTAACTAGTTTTATGACATATATAAACGAGAAAACACTAATAGAACAAAGTGAACGTCCAAAAATAATTTTTAGAATATCAGATCAAGATTTAAAAATGGATCCACAAGAAAATCTGAACAAAGTTTTAGAATTTAAAAATGATCAATATCAAAATGTAAGAGAATCTATTAAAAAATTATTTTCAGACTTGATAGCAGTTAAAACAGAACCTCTAGAAAAATCAGAAAAGATTTTATTAGAAAAAGAAAACTATAATAATTTCTTATTATTAAAATATAATAATTTTAAAACAGTTTGTGATTATATTATTCAAGAGATAAATAAATGCAATAAATTTAATAATATTTCAACTTATTATGAATATGTACAAAAGATTGCATTAGATTTGAATGAAAATAAAAAGATTGATTGGGATAAATTAGATCTAACTAAACAAATATCAAAACAAGAAATTGATGAATGGATTAAAAATAATGTAGATGAAAAATATTTTAATAATATTATAGTGAATGGAACACAAGATCAATATGAAAAATTTGTTATTCCATTAAAAGAAAATATTGATAAAATAATTTTAAATTATGATAATTATTTTGTGAATACAACACCTAAAATAAAAGATGAAGGTAATAAAAATTTATATAATAAATTATATTTTGTATATTATAATGCATATGAACAAACTAAAAATAAATCAGCAAGTAAAATAGTAGAAAAGAGTAGAGAAATTATAAATAAATATTTAAATAATTATTATTTTAAAGAAAATGAAACAGAAGATGTATATGTATTTATTAAACAACTACAAGAAACTATATTCAATGATAAAATTATAAATTTATACTTTTATGATATAAAAAAAAATATATTTGATCATTTAGAAAATAGTATATTTAGATTAATGAAAAATGATCTAACAAAAATTAAAAATAATTATGATAATAAGTATATGGATAAAATAAAAATGTTAGAAAATGTTATAGAACAAAATATTATATTAATATGGGATGATATATTAAAATGTATTAAAAATATATATTTATCATTTGATCAAATAAAAAAAAACATGCATAATTATATGAAAGCTAATTTGAATGAATTTATCTTAGAGTATTCAACACATTATTTTAAATTAGAAAAAATTAAAGGTAAGGAAAATTATCCATTTATAATAACCGAATGTAAAAATATTAATAGTAATATTTATTATGATTTATCCATAGAAAAAAACATATTACTAGATAAATATATATTAGAATTTGAAAAATATAGAACAACATTTAAGGAATATAGAATTATAAATTTACCAAAATATTTGAGTGAAATAAAAGATAATATAAATTTAGATAAAACCCGAATTATTTATAATAAAATAAAATTAGCAGAGAATGATGTTTATTTTTTAGATATTTTACCTTCTACTCAATATATAAATAAAATAAATTCATACTTAATTGAAAAATATGAATACATAAATAAAAAAGTGAATATATATGAAATATTAACAAAAGAGTTTTTAGAAAAAAAATATACAGAAAAAATTATAAAATATTATTATTCTTTAAATAATGAAGATATTAAAAATAATTCTACTATTAAAGATATTATAAAACATCGAATAATAGATTTACTATTTGATTACATTATTGAAAATAATATTTAACTACTTATAATTTATAATCTTCCATGTGTAAATCTTTAGGGTATAAAATCATTATTATCAAATTAATGATTATAATTTGATAATAAAATATTTAAATTTTATTTATTATCAGATTATATTATATAAAATAATGACTTTTAATAACAGCATTACAAAACATAGATCTATTTACTTTCATTTTCTCGATGGATTATTGAATAATAAAGCAGGTGGGTCATTTAAAAATGTACTCTTGACTTTAAAAGAATTAAATATTGATTTTAATGAAATTAAATTTATTAATATTATACATACTGGAGAACAAACTAAAATAGAGGTTATTAACCCATCTGATACAGTTCAAAAAAACTTTATTGAATTTAATTATTTTGATACAATAAAAAATTTTAAAGAAATAATAAATTTCATTAAAGAAAATTTTAAGTTTTGTATAATTTCAAACGAATTTAATGAACATTATACAACAACAATTATTTTTATAAAAAATTATAAATTATATTTATTTATTTTAAATACTGGTTTAGATATTGAAGAGAATGGAAAGAATATAAAATTAGATGATCAAATACTAGATCAATTAACAAAAGGAATAATAATATGTAATAATATTAACAATGACGCTGATCTTATTGAGTCTTTTAAAATATTTAAAAATTATATATTTATTAATTTTTTTTATGATTATATAAATAAAAAAAAATATAAACATAAATCAAGTATTATAAATACATCTTATGAATTTAATGAAAATTTTAGATATTACATTGATATTTTTAATTTAAATTTTTATGGTACATATACCGATTTTATATTTAAATTAAATGATAATAAAATAAATATAATTCAATTAATAGAACATAAGAATGATATTTTTAATAATTATTCATTAATAATAATAATTAATTATTATAAATTAATATCAAAATTTATTGATATTCATCACAAAGAGGTTATAGGAAATATTGTCAAAATTGATCAATATAATAATCTTATAATAAATGAATTAAATGAAGAATTTAGTGAAAGTTTTAAAAAAAAAATTATTATATATAATAACAATAATAATTTATATATCAATTGTCAAGAGAGTGGTTCTTGTACATGGTATTGCACATATTTTTCAATGTTATTATATTATATCATTCATGATAATAAAACAAATTATATAAAATTTATAAAAAATATAAATACTAAGTTTTATGAGTATCTAAAATCAATTTATAATAAAGATAACTTTACGAAAGAACTATTAGGATACACATCACAACCTGAATACATATATTCAAATTATTTATATATGAAAAAATTATGTAGTAAGTTAATTGATATTAAATTAATAAATAATGATATATTATACGATGAGCAAGATTTTATTTATAATGTTAATTTTAAGATTAAAAATTTTATAGATATAGATAAAGATATTGACATAAAAAGTGATGATAATTATTATAATTCATCTATGAATTGTTTTGATTTTTGCCAAAAATTACAAAATGATAAAATATTTGATTTAGATATTAATAATTATTTATTATATTTAACCGCATATGATATTTTTATACAAGAAAGATATCAAGTTTTTAAAAAACAAATAAACTCATCTAAAATTTTAGATAATTTATACTTATTTATAAAAGATAAAAAAATAAATTCTTTTTTTGAAAAAAGTATAACAAACGATATTAATTTATTTGTGAAAATAGATACTTTATGTTTAAAAGAAAATATTCCATCATACATTACATATTTTATACCAATAATATTTTATATAAATTCCATAAAAAAAAAAAAAATATTGGATTTTAATGACAATATAAATGATTTATTTAAATGTAGTTTAATATTTCATAAATTTATTATATTTTTAAGAATTATTAATAGTTGCAATAATTTAGTAGAATATAAAGATGGTTTAGATATTGTAAAATATAGTAGTAAAGATATAGAAAAATTATTTGATATTATAATAAAAGAATTAATTTCTATCAATGAAACTGATACATTTATAAATAGTAAAATAAATATAAATTTGAAAAAACCAAAAAAATTAAGATTTATAAATGATATTAATATTTTAGGAATATTTGATTATAATTTAGATTTATATAATTATAAAGAATTTGATAATATTATATTAGAGAGTTTTGATATAAAATTTAATAATTATGAAAATATGGAAGCATATTTATATGATAATCCATATAATATTAATCCTCTATTTATATATTTTAATTTTGAAAGAATAAATAATAATTTAAAAATAAAAAAAAAATTAATAAAATTTTTTTCTGAAAAAGTTTATGAAAACAAATATAATAAAAATGAAAAATTTTGGCATAGTTTATATTCTTTAATATATAATTTACCCTATGAAAATAATAATTTATTTTTAATTAAATATCAAGAAGAAAGTATGAATTATTTTATTAATATTATTGAGAAAAAAAAATCTATGAATTCCAAAAATGATTTCGTTACAGATATTGTTAAAAATTATCACATAATATTTATTAATATATTTAAAATAATACCAGAATATAATGAAACTTCTAAAACTATTGAAAGTATTATATATAAACAAAAAAAATGCAATAATGATTTTTTTATAAAATTATTTGAATCAAATATAAATTTAAATTCATTTTTATTTCCTGAAAATTTAAAAGATAATTTTGATTTTTATCAAATATTAAATGATAATAAAAATTATTTAAAATATGAATGTGAGAAAATTAAATATTCATCTTATGATGATGATGAATTTAAAATTAATAAAATATATTTTAATGGAAATAGGGTTTTAAAATTTAATGAAATTAATTATCCATTCAAATATTTGATTCCTATTACAGATTTATACTTTATTTATAAAAAAAATGATGTTTATAATATTACTTTTAAAAATAGTAATTATGAAAATGAGGATGAAGATAGTATATTAGGAAAGAATTGCTTGAAAACTGGTTTTTATAATTTTGAAATTAATCCTAATACACAGTTTTTTTTAAATAAATTTTCATCTGATTCAAAATTAAATTTTGAAAGTTGGAATTCATTATGTTGTGATCTACAAGTAAATAGTTATAATATTATGTATGTTAATTATAAAAATATTGACGTTAATACAACTGGTTATAGTTGCAATTATAAAAGATTTCCAGATATTTATAATTTTGATAAGAGCAAAATATTTAAAGAACATATTGAATATAATCATAATGATTTTAAATTATTAGAAAATGAAATAAATAACGATTATTTAGTTAATTTTAATATTAATAATAAAGAATGTCTACCATTAACAGAATCATATAAAAAATTATTATTTAAAATTAGTGAATGTAAAATTGTAGGAGAGAAAAAAAAATATAAGTGGATTAATAAATTAAATATTATTAAATTATTTCTAGAATCTAAAATAATTAAATTTACTAATTATATTAAAGATACAACATTAGGATATTTATTAAATAATTATTCAATTTTGCAATCATATTTATTAAATATAAAAATATATAATTTTATTGATAAATTATTATTTAATATTAATGATCAAATAGTTTTGTGTTCAATAATTAAAAATTATAATTTTTTATTTGATTTTAAAAAAAATTCTTACTTTTACAAGTTTCAAATATTATTTGAATTAATTAATGGCAATGAAATTTTAAAAGAACAAATGGAAAGATATGTAATTATGATAAATTCATTTAATAGATATAATGCTATTAATAGATCAAAACAACATATTTTATTAGGTGGTACAATAGAAGATGAATTAACTGAAAATTTAGATAGTTTAATAGACGTAAAACTAGATTTACAATTCGGCGATGAAAATTTCATATCCTGTGACGATAATTATTATCAATTACATCATTTTATGATGGGTAAAGGTAAATCTGCGATAATTACTCCATTATTATCTATTCATTTAAATATTATATATGATCAAAAGATATATCTTATAGTTCCAAAACATCTTGTTAAGCAAACGGAAGAAACATTAAATGATTATATTAATATATTTCTGATTGAAAATATTTTTATAAAATCAGAAGACCAAATTAAAAAGGATTTTTTAGATGATAAAATTATTAAGGATAATACTGTATTTTTAATTGATGAATTTGATAGTTTAATTAATCCTCTCAAAAGTAATTTTAATTATGTAAAAAATAGTAAATTAAATATAGATGATATAAGTAACGTAATTAGAAATATTATAGAGGAAAATAAAGATAATTTAAAAAGTTTAAATAAAGATACTATACTAGAAAAAATAAAAAATATAAATATAATAAGATCAGATCTATTTGCTGATAATATAATTATAATAATTAATCAATTAAATAACAATACATTAAAATATAATATTAAATGGGGTATTGATACAAAAGAGTTACATGCTATCCCATATAGAAGTAAAGATAAGCCTATTGAAAATTCATCATTTATTTCATGTATAATGACTATATTTTTAACATATTATTATTATATTATAATTCAAAAATATCAAATTGATGATAATATACTAAAATATATAATTGAAAATACTTATTTAAAAAAATTATTAAAAATAAATGATTTAGAATTAAATGTTGAAAAAGTTAATCAAACTTTGGAAATTAAAGAAATTAAAACTGAATTTTATAATTATTTATTTATTCAAATATTTAGTAAAATAAAATTACCTGAAGAACATTATAATACATCTTTTATTGATATAATAAATATTGATAATGTATTTAAAATAGGATATTCTGGTACAATTAATATAAATCTACCAAAATTAAAAAATTATTATAAATTTGATCAAAAATGTAAATATCTTGATGAAGATGAAAAAAATAATATTGAATATGCCATTATAAATTCGACTATTTATAAATTTTGTATAGAACAGTATTTAGATAATTTAAATGATTTTGATGCATTAATTGATATTTGCGGTTATTTCTATAATTATTCAAATTATAGTTTAGCATTAGAATTACATAAAAAATTAAATAAAAATATAATTTTTATTAATGAAAATGATGAAAAATTTATAATTAAAAAAGGTGGTATTTTAGAAAAATTAAATGAAAATATTGTTTATGATAATCCCTTTTTTTATTTTGATCAATCACATATAGTAGGTATTGATATTAAACAGGATAACTATCCAATTTTACATGGCTTATGCATGGTTGATAATTTATCTTATTATTCAGAAGTTGCACAGGCAATGTTTAGATTAAGAAAATTAAATTTAGGACATAGAATATCATTTGTTTTAAATAATTTTATTATAAAAGATACAAAACTATTATTACAAAAATTTAGAGATAATGAAAAAAATTTAATAGAACAACAACAAAATAATCTTAATTTACAAGCTTTAAAATCAGATATAAGAAAAAAAAGAACTAATTATAATTTTATTGATCGTTATAAAGAAAAATTATTTTATTATTTTAGAAACGATTTACCTATAAATCAACTAGAATTAATTTTTAGCAAAGAAGAAATAAAAACTATTAATTTAAAAGATTATGATTTGACTATTGAAAAAGTTAATAAAATAATATTTAATTTAGATTTTGAAAGTAATGAAATAAAAAATCAAATAATTAGTCAAGAAAAAATACAAACACAAACACAAACACAAATACAAACACAAATACAAACTCAAACAAAAAGTAATCTCCAATTAATATTAAATGATAATTTATTATATTTTGAAAAATATAAATTTAAAAATTTTGATTTTATGAAAATGATAGATAATCAAAAAAAATTTAATTTATATACAATTAAATTAAATGATATATTATCATTTTTACCAAATATTTTTATTAATAATTATGATTCATTATTATGGTCTACATTATCTAGTAATTATGATATATTAAATAATTCTGATATTGTATTTGTTTACATACATTATGTTGAAAAATTTATTTTAATTCCAAAATACATGGTTATTCATTTATATTATGATTTTTTAATGTATGATTTAAATTTTAATATAATAAATAATTCTTTACGTAAATATCGTGTTTATAAATTAGAACAAAAATTAGAAAATGATTTATTTAGTAAAATTATAACTAATAATTATAAAATATCAGATTTTATAGAGTTTGTTCAAAATAATAATAATTCATTATGTTTACTTATTTTATATTATAGAATAAAGATTGGTAAACTTAATAATCCTATTTTTTTAGAATTGTATGAAAAAAAAATAAATATTATTAAAGATTATATAATATGTAATCTTGATACACAAAAACAATTATTTAATGAATATCCAAAAGATATAAATACTTTATTAAGAAAAAGTACATTAAAAATACCTAGAAATTCTTTTAAATATAAATACTTAAAATATAAACAAAAATATTTGAATTTATTAAAGATATATACTGTCAAATAATAAATTTATTATTATACTATTTTAATTAATATTTAATTTTATTATAAAAATTAAATATTATTTATATATACTACCAATAAAAATATATGGAAGAATTGACAGATGATGATAAAGAATTATTAAAAAAATTACATTTATTTGTAAATGATAAATGTAGTAATGATCATCCACTTGCAAGTGCAATGTTACATAAAGATAATAAAATTATTTTTGGTATATCTTCTAAATCACCATTAGGTTATGATGTACATGGTGAACATACGTTAGTAGGAAATTCTTATATATATGATAGTGATTGTAATAATTTTATATCATTAGTTAATATGACAAAATCATTACCAGACGATGATGGTAATAAAACATATAAAATAAAATCTCCATGTGGTATATGCCGAGAATTATTAAGATATCATTATCCAGATTTATATATAATAGTGTCTCGTAATCTTAGTAATATAAAAATTAAAGAAAATAATTTTAATGACCTGATTAAAATAAAATCAAAATATTTATTACCATTTCCATATATATCATCAAAATTACCAGAAAAATCTAAAATAAATAATGATGTAAAAATTGAAATATAATTATTTAGTATATATAATTTAATATTATGCATATTAAAATTTTACAAAATAATCAATGGATTTTAGCTAATCCTGATTATAATTTAGCTTATCAAAATTATAAAAATAGACCAATGTATTCACCAGAAATACCAATAACAACCGGTAATTTAACTGTTTATAGAAAATATAATGATAGTTATTTACCAACGTATATATCAGATGGTCAAAATGAAATTCCAATTGCAGATTTTGATGATGTAAAAGTTTTTTTACAAGATTTAAATCCAGTAGATTGGTATAGTGCTAGAGATTATCAAGTATGGGCATATTTTGATTTTATGTATGATAATATTAATCGAAAAACCTATGCATCTAAATATTCATCTTATTTAGCTTATCCACCAAATACGCGTACAGTTACTGAAATAGATATTGATGGATTGCCGCCAAATATTATTTTCAGTATTTCTCGAAATGAAAATAATAGTGTTTATTATGAAAGAAATGATCCACGTGGAACACGTGTTAGAATATGTGATAACAATACTGCTCGTATTGGTTATCGCGGATATTATACTAGAATGACAATGGATGTTGGTATGGTAGTTATTTCTAATCCAAATTTTAATGCAAGTCCATTACCATTACCCGTAAATTTAGTTTTAGAAAAAACCGATATAGAAGAAGAACAGTGTATAATGTGTTATTCTAATAAAAGAAATTTAATTTTTCGTCCTTGTAATCATAAAATTTCTTGTTCAGAATGTTATGTTAAATTTGATAAAAAATTAGAATGTCCAATGTGTAAAGGAAATATTATATCACTTGATTAATAATTTTTATAAAAATTGATTTAATTTATAAATTATTTATTAATAAATTACATATGAAATTAAGATATATATCTGATCTACATTTAGAATTTATTAAACCACATAAATTAGATAAATTTATAAATAAAATATTTATAAATGAAATTACTAATGATGAAATATGTGTATTAGCAGGAGATATAGGTAATCCATATACAGCAAATTATGATAAATTTATGAAATTTATAAGTAAAAATTTTAAAAAATCATTTGTTATTGCTGGTAATCATGAATTCTATAATAAAAAAAAATGTATGGATGAAACACTAGCTTTTCTAAAAGAATATTTTAATAACTTTGATAATATTACATTTTTAGATAATAATTATGAATATTATGAAAACTATTGTTTTATTGGAACTACTTTGTGGTCAAAAATTACAGATCTTTCTACAGAAATTAATGATATTCATGCTATTCCAAATTTTAATTATATTAAATATAATGAATTGAATAACATTTGTGTAAATTTTTTAATTGATATAATTGAAAATGTTACTACTAAATGTGTAATAATGACACATCATGTTCCTTCTTTTTCACTTATTCATGAAAAATATAAAACATCTAATTTACTTAGTCTAAATCAATGGTTTTATTGTGATATGGATAATTTTATATTATCTAATAAAGATAAAATAAAATGTTGGATATATGGTCATACACATACACCATCTAATACTATTATAAATGAAATACCTTTTTTATGTAATCCAATTGGATATCCTAATGAAAATACTGAATTAAATTTTCAAAATACAATTATAATTTAGTAGAGTTTATTTTTATAAAAAATGCATTTTTTATAAAATCTGACATATTTATTCTTTGTAAAGGATCAAATTTAATTAAATTTAATAAATCTTCCATAAAAATATTAAATTCATTTTTATCATAAAATAAATTATCTTTTATATGAGTATTTGTTAAATCATAAGCATCATTGATAAAATCTATTTTAATATTCTTATGATAAAAATCAACAAGTTCTTTTTTTATTGTTGAAGATAAAGTATTTTTATTTATATTATTGATATTTAGATAAAAATTTAATGTAGATTTATAACTTTCGTTTGAATGATCTTTTAATGGTAATTTTATATATTTATTAAATAATTTTTCATTTGTAAATATGTCTAATATTAGCCAAAATAAACCAAAATTATCAATTTTATATGACATTTGATTACTTATTATATAAGAATTATCTAATTTACTTAAAATATATTCTGGTGAAATTTGTCTATAACCTAATGATGTGTACACTTCGTCAATTTTGGAACACAATCCATAATCTATTATTTTAATAGTATCATTTTCTAAATTAATAATTATATTCTCTGCTTTTATATCATTATGATTAAAATATTTATTTAATTCAATTAAATTATTTATTATTTTAAATAATATTATGGGTAATTTATTTATATAAGATATTATTTTGGAATTTATTTGTTTTTTATCTATAAATTTTTGATACTGAAACATATCATAATCACTAATATATGGCATAATTATGAAAGAAACATTTTTATAATTATTTGTTCCATCTGCATTACTGTTTTTTATTATATCATTTATACCATAGCTAATTATTTCATATTTTATAGAATTACTAATATTATCGTAATTAAATATTTTTATTAAATTATATGCTTCATCTAAAGTAACTTCTGGATATGTAATTCCAAATTTAATTATATAATATTCTTCTGTAAATTCTTTTTTTATTTTAAAAACTTTAGAATAAGTTCCTTCGCCAATGAATTTTTGATTAATAAATGTAGTTTTTTCTATTAACAAATTATTATCATCGTATTTACTAATAATAAAATTTATATTCTCATTATTTTTATACTTTTTTAAGAATATATCATAATCAATGTTAAGATCTATTTTATAAATATAATTGATTTTGTATTTAATAATGTTTTGCATAATTATTTTACAGTAATATATAATTATTTCTCGAAAAAAAAATAAAAATATTAATAATATGAAAAAGTATATATACATAATATATTTAATATTTATATATAATATAAATATTAAATTATTTTATTCTTAATTAGTTAGTAATTTTTGAATTAAGATCATACATAATTTACTATTTGTTATTAGTTCAAGTCTTTTCTTTTGTTCTAAATTTATATTTGTAATTTCTGTTTGTTTTTTGTTTGTTTGAAAATTATACAAGTAATTAGGTTGAACTATAATATTACGGAACAATGAAAAATTTTTATTTGAATTTTTTAATAATTCTAAATAATTATTAGTAGTATTCATATATATTTATTATAGAAATTAATATAGTTTTATATTTTTTTATAATATATTTAATATATGTTATCACTTAAAAAAAATATAAAATTAGATAATAAAAAAATATTTATAATTGGTATTTCTGGTCCATCTGGTAGTGGAAAAACATTTTTAGCAGAAAAAATTAAAGATACGATAGTTGCAAAAGGAATTCATGAAATTGAAATTATTTCATGTGATAATTATTATAAAGATGAAACTAAATTAATTGATATAGCAAATAAAGATATTCCTGATGCACTAGATTTACAATTACTAGAACAACATTTAATAAAATTGCAAAAAGGAAAAATGGTAGAAATACCAAAATATAATTTTGATATTGCTAAAAGAGATGAAACATGTGAAAAAATTATAAATGGTTCACTTATTAAAATTATAATTGTAGAAGGTTTATTTGTTTTACATGATGAAAATATAAGAAAATTATTAAATTTGAAATTATTTACTTTGTTAGATCTTGATATTTGTTTAGCAAGAAGAATAAATAGGGATATAAAAATGAGAAATAAAAGTTATGAAGATATAATTTATAAATATCAAAAATTTGTAAAACCATCTTATTTAAATATAATAGAACCTAGTAAAAAATTTGCTGACTTAATTATTTCTACTTCTGAATTTTGTGATACAAAAATATATTTAGATGTTATTGTTAACTATATACAAATACAAATAAAAAATTAAACATCGAATTTAACTGAAAAAGGACTTATTGCCAAACATTGATCAAAATAAAAATTCCAATCATCCTTGTAATAGGGAGGAAAACATTTATTATCAGTAGGAGTATAACTAAGTTTTTTATGATTTAAGAGTACACTAAACATATATATTATATATCATTTTATATTATATATACTTTTCAATTTTTTTATATATTATATTTTTTATAAGAATATTAGCACAAAACCAATAAAAATTTATATAAGGTGAAAAGGTTCATTATACATAAATTACTATTGAGTATGAATTAAAAATGGAAGATAGTGAGATTTCTATAAAAAAATAGTTATACTATATAACTTAAAAATATATAACTATAATTTATTAAATTAGATGGATACAACAGCAATATTAGAATTATTGAACGAACAATCATCTTCACGTATATTTCCAGAAGTAAAAAAACATCTTCAAGGAAAAATAGAAAAATTTATTTTTGATCCAGCACAGAAAATAGATTTTACACAGAAAGTAGAAGTTAGTGGAAATCATATTCACGTTCCAAGAAATATGGATATTTTATATAGATTGGAAATAACAGGTTGCCTTAAAATTGGAGATGTTTTATATGATAAACCAGAAGACATTATTAAATCAATTGAATTAGTTATTGGAGGACAAAATATAGCGACATTTTATTTACAAAACAATATGTGTGATATAAGTGTTTGTGATAATTGTTTCAGTATTACAATTAAGTTTGATAAACTTTTTTATAATCAAGAATTTTTACCCATAGTTGGACTTGTATATCATGATATAAAAATGGTGATAAATGGATTACACCAAGATTATCAATGTTTTTTACATTGCGGAATTATTCAAGAACAAAGACAAGAAATAGCAACAATGAAACATAATATATTGATGAAAGAATGTATAAAATATAATAGTGAAATAACTGGAAATAAATTATTTATAAATAATGAAAATTGGATGGATTTAATGAGCCGAACAAATTTTATAAATTCACTATATTTTAAGTTTGATAAAAATATTCGTGATATATTAAGAAGTATTACTATAAAAACTGGTGATGAAAAGATAATTACGATTTTATCTAATAATGATTTACAATTTTTGACTTCAAATGAATTTATTATGGAAAAGTTCCATTACAAAACATTTTTGTATAATAGCATAATTTTAGAATTTGAAATGACTGAAAAAATTAATAAAACATCATTTGAATTGATAACAACAAATTATAATTCTTTGATGATTCAAAGTGGAATGGGGGGAAAGAGATTTGCTGGTTTTAGAAGAGAAATAACTTGTTCTTTTCAAGAGGATGAATTTATAGAGATTTCTAATGAATTATATGAAGAAAAAGTAGTTCCAAAGAATGATTTGATATGTGGTATTTCTCAGGAAGAGTTTGAGGAAAATGAGGAGCGGATAATTTCGGGATGTTGTTTTTCAAGTTATAAAAGAAA
>VFQS010002718.1_pt1 | contig 14162 bp, 12 predicted proteins | sample 3512361 | NCBI WGS metagenome assembly VFQS01 (sample SAMN10412375, study PRJNA504923) | tailings metagenome | isolation source: Relicate 1 Philex TSF3 active mining | place: Philippines
TCATTAATTGTATTATTAATTAAATCAACATCATCAGATTTAATTTCTTCAGTATTATTAGATTCATTAATTGTATTATTAATTAAATCAACATCATCAGATTTAATTTCTTCAGTATCATTTGTTTCATTAATTGTTGGTTCAATTTCCTGATTATCATTGGATTTAATTTCTTCAATATCATTAGATTTAATTTCTTCAGTATCATTTGTTTCATTAATTGTATTATTAATTAAATCAATATCATCAGATTTAATTTCTTCAGTATCATTAGATTCAATAATTGTTGGTTCAATTTCCTGATTATCATCGGATTTAATTTCTGCAGTATCATTAGATTCATTAATTGTATTAGGTTCAATTTCCTGATTATCATCGGATTTAATTTCTGCAGTATCATTAGATTCATTAATTGTATTATTAATTAAATCAACATCATCTGATATTATTTCTTGATTATCATTAGATTCATTAATTGTTTTATTATTTTGCAGGTTTAAATTGTTTAATGTATTATTAACTAATTCGATATCTTCGATATCAATATCATTTTTATTATCGAGTTCATAATTATTATTAATTAATTCATTATTTGGATTATTTTCAGATTCTAAATCAGTAAGAGTTTTAATAGATGAATCATCAGTTTGATTATTTTCAGATTCTAAATCAGTAGGAGTTTTAATATATGAATCATCGGTTTGATTATTTAAATCATCATTTATAAATGGATTATCATTTGAACCGCCCTTTAAAATAGATTGTGAAAAATAATCAAAGCTATTATATACAGGGTCATTATTAAAATCATAGGATGAGCCATGTAAATTTTTTATATTATCTTTATAAATATCTTTTAAATAATCAAAATGAATACTAAAAGTAGGTATAATAGAATTCATTTGATTTTTAAAGGCATAATCAATTGCAGAACGTCCATCACTATCAATTTGGAATACAGAAATATAAATAGGATTAAAATCTAATAATTTGGTAGCAATATTATTATCATTATAAATACAAGAAAGGATAAGAGGAGTTTGTCCAGAATTATTAGTATGATTTAATTGTAATTTAGTGTATGAAAAAGGATTATTTATATCATTATTATTATATTTATCAATTAAATAATTAGATAATTCATCACGACCATAAATAATAGATAACATTAAAGGGGTATCACCATTATCATCAATTTCATTACCATAAATAGTTAAAGAATCATTATTAATTTTATCTAAAATAGATTTATAAGATTTTTTATCTTTAATATAATCAATAATATTAAATTCCATATTCTATTTATTATTATTAGATATATTTTTAATAATAATTAATATTAATTTAAAGTTGATTCCATTCTTTAGAACTCCAAGCATTAACTGGTTCAACATTAGTAGATATAGGGTCAGCTAATTTAGGAATACGATTCCATGGAGAAACACGACCATAAATAACACCATTAGAATCAGCAGTTCCGATAACAATATTACCATAACCTCTAGAGTTAGACCATACGTGAGAATTTTGCATATTAGAAACGGAATTATCTTGAATAACATTTAAATTAGTAGCAACAGGACGACAATAAGAGGTTAAAGATATATTTTTAGCAGAACATTTAGGGCATCTACATGCACAACGATTATTACTACAATTACTATAACAACCTAAACATTCTATATTAAAAGCAGATGGATAAGAAGACATTATTTATATATTATAATGATAAAAAAAATTAATCAAAAAGAATAACTTTGGAAACAACAAGCCAATAAGTAATAATACCTAAAATAATATAAATCATAAAAGAAACAAAAGCCGCACCTAAGAATTTATTATCAGTAGGATTACTTAAGAACATTAAAAAATTAAGAACAATGAGAATAGTGCAAAATTTAATAATATCATTAACTAAATCTTTATATTCGTCAGAAATAGAATATTCAAATTTTAAATTCATAATATATAAAATATTTACAGAAAAAAAAAGAAATACTTAATCACAATAAATAAACTGAGTTTAATTAATAAATAAATTATATAAATAAGTATTAAATGAATACTAACTTAATAATACTAATTTGCGGATTAGTTGTATTAGCTATGTGCGGTTATATGTTATACATTACAAAAAAAATAGACCAAACTTATTCAATATTAAATAAAAGATTAGAACGTTTAGAAACAAATAGAGGAATTCCTAAAGAATTAGATTGTGAAGATGGAATATGTAAAATTCCACAAAGAGTAAATATTGAAAAACCAATACAAACAATGAATAATTCAGGTATGAGTGGTGGTATATTTCCATCATTTTTAAATAATATGTTATTTAACAATAATAGAATGGGTTATACCGAATTAGATAATCATAGTCAAAATAGTAATGAAATAATGAATGATATTCAGAGATTAAGACAAGAATTAGGAGACGAAGATATAGATGATGTTAGTGAAGACCTAGAAGATATACAAGAAATAGACGAAGAAGATGTAGAATTAATAAATGCAAATATAGATAAAACAACAGTATCAAATGAAAACATTGATAAAGATGATATATTATCAAATGGAAAAATTAAAAATGAAAATATTAGAAATAATATGTCTCAATTTGATGAATTAGACGATACAGAACCTGTAGAAAATAATGAATTAGATGTTTATATGAATAGTAAATTAAATGAAAATATGGAAAGTGATTTAGAAAAACATTTAGATGAACAACCAGATACAGTTAGTAATTTAAGTATATCAGCAATGCAACAATTAACTGAACCATTTGCAAATGCTTCTATAGAAGTAAAAGTAAATATAATTGCAAATAATTGGAAATTAAATGATTTGAAAGAATTATGTAAAAAGAATAATATAACTCATAATGGAAATAAACAACAATTAGTAAAAAAATTAATAGAAAAATACCCTGATATTTTTGAAAAAGAACAACCTAAAGAAAAAAATGAAGAAGAACATCAAGTAAATTAATAAATAATAAAAAAATTTATCTTTATATAATATAATTCAATGAACTCTCAATTACATGTAAGCAATAATAAATATTCTGATTGTCCTCCAAGAATGGATGATGCGCGTCATTTTACTGATTATAGACCAGTTTGTCATGTCAATAATATGGTTCGTGTTAATAATAATATTAATAATTCATATGAATATAGAATGTTTTTAACTCAAAATGCTACTAAATTAATGGATTTAAATCGTTCTTATGCTTGTTCTAAAAATTGTTGTGGTCCTTGTGCAGAACCTTATAACCAAGGAACAATGTTACCAGAACAATCAATTAGAATTTGTAATAATCAATCATGTAATACAGATTTTGTTAATGCACATGGTTTAGGTGAAGGTCGTCAATATGATACTCAATCACAAAATTGTGGTTGGTCTGACCCTAAAGTATCTGGTAGTAATTTAAATATGACTAAATCAGATTTGTTTTCTATGTATGGCAAAATTGATTCTACTGTAGCTAATGGGGATGCTCGTAAATCAATTCCAAGTGGTGGTGAATTAGGACATGGTGGTCCAGAACCATTTAATTTATAATTGAATTTATAATAAATTTATTCTATTTTAAATAAAATAAATTAATTAGTTTATATTAAAATGATACAATCTATTAAAAAAGAATATTTATTTTTAATAATATTATTATTTATTACAATATTATTTATAAAATATCCAAATTATAAAGAATTTATCGATATATTTTTAATTATAATTATATTTTCAATATTTATCTATTTGTTAATTGATTATTTATATCTTCGTCATGATAAAAAATAATCAAATATTATATATAATATGAGTCAATTTGATTTTTTAGAAAATAATTGTAAAGGTATTGTATTAGATTCTGGTAATGGTGAATATATAGTTAAGGGTTCAGTTCAAACAAAAACTAGTAATGCTACTATAATGTATTGGGCTGCAAATCCACCAACTTATACTACTTCTTTTAGTGGTTCAGGATTACCATATCCAAATCCAGAAGTGGCATATGAAAATACCCCAAATAGAGGAGCAGTTAAAACATCCGGCGGTCAATTTCAATTTAGAATTAGATTTCCTAATGCTTATTATATAGGATTAGGTTCAGTTTATGTTGAACCATGTGTGCATATTAAAGTATGTGAAGAAGGTAGTGATGGTAAAATTCAAACAATTAAATTAGGTAATGGTATACCATACCGTTCTTTAACATATCCTCCTACTCAAAATGGGACTTTACCGCGTGAAAATTGTATGTTTTATGATGGTAGAGATAAACTACCAATTAGAGGTCAAGAAGCTATTTTAAGAAGTGCTGGATATCCTGAACAAAATAAAATGGAAACTAATTTTTGGGGCTTGAAACCTCCACAATAAATTAATTTTAAATTATTTAAATAAAATATCATAATAAATAAGTGATGAATCTACATAATTAAATCAAAAAAACATAATGAATAGGCGTCGCCTAAATTGATGTCGAATATGATTGAATAATGTTATCTATCGCAAAATATTATTATAAATAATAAATTAGAATAAAAAAAAATAATATACGTTTATACTTAAAATTAAAAATATATTATTTATCTAAATGTCATCTATAAAAGTATTATCATTTGATGTTGGAATAAAAAATCTAGCATATTGTTTAATAGAATTTAATCAAAATTTAGATATAAGTTTTAATAAAACTTATTCAATTAAGAAATGGGGAATAATAAATATGATGGCTGATTTAGAAGAAGCAGCTTTAAAATGTGAATATGTTAAAAAAGGTGGTGTAAAATGTAATAAACCAGCTACATCATTTATATGTAAAGATGGAGAAAATATAGGAACTTGTTCAAATAAAACTTGTATGAAAAATATTCAAGATAAATATACAGGTTTTGAATTGAAAAAAGCCAAAAAATTATTAACTAAACAAATGTCATTATTTGGTTTAGGAACAAAAATTATTGATGAATTAGATAAAAACCCCGAATTTTTAGAAGCGGATGAAGTAGTAATAGAAAATCAACCAGTATTAAAAAATCCAACAATGAAAAGTGTTCAAATGTTTATTTATACATATTTTATAATGAAAAATAAAACAAAAGTAAAAAAATTAGAGAATATAAATTTATTTAGTGCTAAGAATAAATTGAATATATATGATGGACCGGAATTAGATATTAAGAAATCATCAGAGTATGCAACTCGTAAAGCTCAATCAGTAGAATATACAAAATACTTTTTAAAGGATAATGAAGAAAAAAGAAAATGGTTTATTGACCATAAGAAAAAAGATGATTTAGGTGATTGTTTTTTACAAGGTTTAACTTATTATAGTAAAAGTAAATATATGAAAAAAGTTAAAATACCAAAAATAAAAAAAGATACAAATAAAAAATTAACATTACCAATTAGTAATCAAATAGAAACAAAAAAATCAACAACAGTTCCAATTAGTAATCCAATAGAGGTATTAACAGATAAAGTAGAAACAAAACCAAAAAGAATAAGAACAAAGAAAACAGAAACTTTATAATTATAATTTATACATAAAATTTATATAAATGGTAATTATGTAAATGCGTATATATATAAAAACATTTTTCTACAAAATAATAAATGGATAATATCAGATTAACTCGTGATAGTAATACAAGAAAAATGTCAATGGATAATTTTTCAGATACAAGAAGTAATGAAAATTCAGGATTTAGAGTAAATAGAGAAATGCAACAAAAAATGGATTTAACTTCAAATAAAGATATAGATATTGGATTAGAATTATTAACTAATCCTGAAAAAAGAAATAAACCAATGGGTGATGAAGATGGTGGTATTAATGAAATTAAAAAAGAAACTAATTATTCTAGTAAAGATTATCATAATGATGATATTGAATTTGACAATTTATTAAATCAAGACCCAAAAGATAATTATGATGATTTATTAAAAGAAATGAATTCTAGTTCTAGATTAAGTGGTGCAGAAACAGATAAATTTATAGATAATAATCGTAATAAGCCATCTTTAATTGATGAACATGAAGTTAGTGATTTAATGGAAAGGCGTTCTAATAGAATGGATGACCGTCGTTCGCAATATTCTAATAGAATGGATGATAGACGTTCAAATAGAGATGATTATCGTGGAAGCTCAGATTTACGTTCAAATAGAGATTATAGAAATGATGAAGTTCGTTCTAGACAAAATGATTATGGTATGAATAGTGGAGGAAACGATTATAGACGTGATGAATATAGTGCGCCAATAGATTATGAATCACAAAGAAAAGAAAAAGAAGAATTATTATTTAAATTAGAGAAATATAGAAGATTTGGAGTTCCAAATGTAAAAAAATTTAATATGTCAAGTGATTTAGAAGAAATGAGAACCGAATATAATAATATAAAAAATCAACGTGATTTAGAACAATCTATTAAATTTCAACGTAATTTATTAATTACTTTTGCAAATGGTGCTGAAATGTTAAATTCTAAATTTGATTTTTTTGATTTTAAATTAGATGGTTGGTCTGAAAAAGTTAAAGAAGATATTCATGATTATAATGAAGTTTTTGAAGAATTACATGAAAAATATAAAGATAGAGCAAAAATGGCACCTGAATTACGCTTAATGTTTATGTTGGGTGGTTCTGCATTTATGTATCATTTAACAAATTCAATGTTTAAAAATTCAACACCAGGTATCGAAGAAATTATGCGTCAAAATCCTGATTTAATGAAACAATTTGCAAATGCTGCAATTAATCAAATGCCACAACAACAACGTTCTGCCGCAAATTTCTTTAATGGATTTGCGCAACAATCTCCAAATGTCCAAACTCAATCATATCAACCGCAATCACCTCCTCAAATGAATCAATCTCCAATGAATCAACAATCAAGACAAGCACAATCTAATTTCAATCCATTCGGAAGTATGTTTGGTTCAAATATGAGCGGTTCTCCAGTTAATAATGACCCAATGAATAGTTTGCCACAAGAAACAAAATCAATATCTAATGTAAAAATACCAGCACCAGTTGGTGTAGATGATATTTTAAATGAATTAAAATCAAATACAAATGATAATATGTCCGATACTATTAGTGTAAGCAATCGTTCAAGAAGTGTAGACAATCGTCGTAGATTAAATAGACCAAAACGAACAATTGATTTAAATATGGATGATTAAAAAAATAATTTATAATTAAAAAATAATAATTATAAAATGTTTTAAAGTTTATTGACAACCACCAATTAAATGCATAATATTTCCTGAATCTTACCATGGATTATTTATTAATGAATTTTGATATATAGGAATATTTAATATTATTTTAGGTAATGATTTATTTTTTATAAGTATCTTTCATTATTATATCATTTCTTTCAAATGGATTATAGGAATTATTATTTTATAATGAAACAGAATTGACTACATTCATATAAATATAATATTTTTTATCATGAAAAAACAAATATTTTTTATTTAATTTTACCTGCTTTTTTTAATTTTTCATAAGCTTGTTTAATTTCTTCAGGAGATACTTCATCAATTGGTAAATTAGGTTGTAGATTTTTTGGTAAAATACAATAATCACTTTCATCATTAAATAAATGCATTACAAATACTATAAAAGCAGCTGTAATAATAAAAGCAACAACAATATCACGTGTAGCCATAAATGCAATAGTAAAAATAAGAATACGTTTAAATAATTTAGAAGAATTTAAAAATTTACGATGATTTTGAGCAATATCTAATTCAATATATCTACCACCAATATTCATTAAAATCATAACTAAACCAATAAAATATTTACTACTACTTAATGCATTAATTGAATCTAAAATACCAGTTGGTGAATTAGGTGCAATAGCAATATTATTCAATATATTTCCTGGATTTTCCATAATTATATTTATAATATAATATTATATAAAAATATTTATTGTTTTTTAGCAGAAACAAAACTCTCTAGTTTATGAATAGCATTATGAAGATTTTTAAAAGCATCGTTTAAATTGCTATTTTTAGCCATTTCACCTTCAAAATCTTCATCTTCATCTTTTTTATCATTATCATCATTATTTGAATTAGTTTCAAATTCTTCATTTTCATCATTTGAATCAGTATCTATTTTAGTTGATTTATTTTTGCTGTCTTTTTCGACATCATCATTATCTTTATCATCATTACCTACAAAACCTTCACTATCAAAGTCATATATAGGTTTTAAATTAGCTTTATTAATACTTATAGAAGAATCAATCGATACTGTAATAATAAACGCAATTGCTATAAATATTGCTAGAATTATATTATATGTAGCGACATATAATATTAAACCTAATATTAAAATACGTGCAACTGGTTGATTAATTAAATTTATAATACTTCTAGGAGAATACATTGACACAAATGCAGAATAAATAATTAATAAAATGATATATAAATTATCACCGGAAGTATATTCAGTAAGTTTTTCAGTATAATCATATGGAATATAAGCCATAAATTTATCTTTTAATTCAGAAAACATTTTATAATATAAATACATAATATTTATAAAATATTTTTACAAAAATTTCTTAAACTTGTAATGGAGCATACATCATTCTATTGATATTATCAAAATAGTTATTTGAAGGAACAACATTATAATTATCAAAATTTTCAACTTGAGTTGTCATATATGGGGCTGGTTCTTGTTCCATATCTTCATCTTCATAATTATGATATTTTTCAGTAATTTGTGGTTCAGTTGATTGACTTGCAGTTGTATTTTGATTAGATTGTAATTGTTGATTAGTAGATGGTGTAGAAGATTCTGTGTTTGATTCAGGAGTTGATTTAGTAGTAGTTGATATATCAGATTGAGAATACTTTCTAGATTTTAAAATTTTATCAGCATCAGCTTCACTTTTCATTTTACTACATCCATCTTTAAATTGTAAAGCAGCATCAGACAAAGTTTTACGATCTTTTTTAAAACGTTTTCCTTTATTTTCATTTATATCGATATTATATTGTTTTTTACATAAATCAATTAATTTCTTATTTTTTAACTGTGAATCAGGTGGAAATAAACAATTAAATTTATCACCACAATCTTGGCGAATCTTTTCAGCTTTAGAAACAGCATCATCATAATCATCGAACAATTCAGCACTAGCTACATTAGCACATAAGTCTTTAACAGTTTTATTTTTATAGAAATCAGTGTTAGTAGCATCTATTAACATATCTTTAGTAAATGAATTATCAATTTTAATTAATTCAGCATGATGTTTTTCAACTAATTCAGGAACTAACATTGCTTCAACATCTTGTTTTTTTGGGTCTGAAACTAAACTTAAAGTATTCACAAAATTACAAATCATTTTTTCTAAAGCAGGATTATTAACCGTATTTGGTTCAGGATTTTCAAAATGTTCAGTCTCTAATTTATATGCTAATTGTAAAGTTAAAACAAAACCAATTGAAATTAATAATGCAACTTGAATATTTTTAGATGAAACATACGCAATCAAAAATATAAATATTAATTTACCAAATAATGTATCAAAGAAACGAATTACTGAATTTGGCAAAGCAGGCGCAATTAATGCAGAATATAAAGCTACAATAATAGAAACAACAATTACTAATGTATTATTTTCCATTAATTTATTAAGAGTTTGTGTAATATTCATTATATATTATAATTATATTATATTTTTTAGTAAAACAATTTTCAAAAAATATATTATACTTATTTAAATATGCCATATGCTACAATTAATGAAGCTTGGAATATAAAAGAATTTACAGATAATAATTCTTTATATATGCCACCTGTAAATAATAAACAAGAAAATATAAATAAAAATTTTTCTAGAAATTATAATCGTTTACCAGAACATTCTGGACCATCAACAAGACTTTCTACAGGAGATTCACAACAAATTTATATAAGAGATAATCCTGATAATAGAATAGATTATCCTCAAAATCATCCTAGTTTTTTAAATCAAGATTTACCAATAAATGAATATAATCTTAAAAAATATCAAGAATTAAATGACTCATTTTTATCAAAACAAAATAAAAATCCAAAAGAAAAATTTAATAATTATGAATTAGACTCTAATCATTCGATGTTATATTCGCAACCAACTATTAAAGGTGATTCTAATAATACAAAAGAATTATTAGATATGATTCGTGAATTAAAAAGAGAAAATAAAAAATTAAATACGGTTATTGAAGACCTAAAAAAAAGCGGTATGAACAATGATAAAGATAATATGTTTGATTTGATTGTTTATTTATCATCAGGTATTTTAGTTATATTTATGATGGAAAATGTTTCTAAACTTATAAGACGTTTTTAATAAGTTTATGTAAATATATTAATTTGTGAAATTATTATATAAGCGGCATTATATAATGACTTCACGCTCGAATAATGTCTTTATTTCTAATTTAACAACTGATAAAGTTCAGATCAATAGTTCATTAATTAACAATAAAGAATTTGTTTCAAAAGGTCCAATGATTGTTGAAAATACTTTATCTGTTTTAAGTGATTCTGATATAGGCGGCCAACTTACAGTTCATGATGCTATACATGTTGATACTCTGTTATCAGTTCATGGTCCAATATATGTTGAAAATGAAACTCTTTTTAATTTATTAAATGTTCGTGATGTATATTTTTATTTAGAAAATACATATTTTGAACAATATATTTCTGTTGCAGGTGGTGCATATTCATCATATTTAGGTGTAAAAAATGTATTAGATGTTAGCACAAATTATCTTAGTTTATCACAACCATTCTATCTATCGAGTTATATGAGTGTATCAGGTAAATCATCTTTTGTTGATAATGTATATTTGACAAATAATCTAAGTATAAATGGCACTAATTATATTAATGGTGATTTAAGTGTTAATCAAAATACTTATATCCAAAATTTCTTATCAATTAACCAAGGTGCTTATTTAAATAGTCTTATCAGTATAGAATCAAATGCAACATTTAATGATGATGTTAGTATTGGAGGTAGATTAACAATATTTGATAGACTTAGTATAGGTGATGAAGTATATATTAAAGATAGTATAAGTATTTTAGGAGATACCACTTTACAAGGAACACTTAGTATTCAATATGATAGTTATTTAAAATCAAAATTATCAGTTTTTAGTGATGTTGTTTTTAGTAAATCTCTTAGTGTTAGTGATAAAACTTATTTATCAAATGAATTAAGTATTAGTGGTAATGTTCATTTATCAAATGATTTAAGTGTATTTGGTTATTCTTATTTTAATTCAGGATTAAGTGTTTATGAACCATCTTATTTTAATGATACTTTAAGTATAAGTGATATCGTTTATATTAATAATAAATTAAGTGTTCATGATAATGTATATATTGATTATGATTTAAGTATAGGAACAGATTCATATTTAAAAGGTATATTAAGTGTCTATGATAATACTACTTTTGAAAATACAATAAGCATAAATCAAAATACATATTTATCGAATGGATTAAGTATATTCGGTAATACAAATATAAATAATACACTAAGTATTGCTGGTATATCTTATTTTACCAATAAATTAAGTGTATTTGGTGATACAAATCTTACAAATTCATTAAGTATATCCGGTATTTTATATGAGCAAAATCAGATGAGTATTGCAGGATTAACAACAATTAATAATCGTATGAGTATTTCTGGAACAATTTTTGCAAGAGACGCATTGTCAATTCTTAATAATGCAACTATTACAAGTAATATTAGCGTCGGAAATACTGTATACATAAGTGGAAAATTGAGTATTCAAGATAATATAGGGACATATGCGGATTTAAGTATTGCTGGTTCTGGTTATATTCAAAGTAAATTAAGTGTATTTGGAGATTCAAATTTTCAAAATACACTAAGTATAGCTGGAAATACATATTTACGTAATAAATTAAGTGTATTTAGTAATGCAAATTTTACTAATACAGTGAGTATTAATTTAGCAACTACTATTAATAGTACATTATCTGTTTTCGGTCCTTTTACTAATTCGGGTATATTATCTGTATTTGGTAAATCATATTTAAATGATAATCTTAGTGTATCCGGAACACAATATTTACAATCTAAATTATCAGTTGCAGGTGATACAAATATAAGAGATTCTTTAAGTGTATCCAGTAATGTTTATATAACGTCTAAATTATCTATTTTAGGGGATACAAATATTAAAGATAGTTTAAGTATTGCTGGTATCGAATATATTCAAAATCAATTATCTGTATTTGGTCAAACAACTTTAAATGATAAACTATCAATTAATGGTAGAACTTTTATATCAGAAACATTAAGTATATCAGGTATTGAATATATTCAAAATCAATTATCTGTATTTGGTCAAACAACTTTAAATAATATATTATCAGTTAATGGTAGAACATTTATAGCGGAAACATTAAGTGTCTCTGGTATTGAATATATTCAAAATCAATTATCTGTATTTGGTCAAACAACTTTAAATAATATATTATCAGTTAATGGTAGAACATTTATATCGGAAACATTAAGTGTTGCTAATAATGGTTATTTACAATCGAAATTATCAGTTGCAGGTGATACAAATATTAGAGATTCATTAAGTGTATCCGATAATGTTTATTTTACAAATAAATTATCTATATCAGGTGATACGAATATTAAGGATAGTCTAAGTGTAGCGGGTATAGAATATATACAAAATCAATTATCTGTATTTGGTAGAACAACATTGAATAACGTATTATCAGTTAATGGACAAGCATTTATATCAGATGCGTTAAGTTTATCAGGTATAGAATATATACAAAATCAATTATCTGTATTTGGTCAAACAACTTTGAATAATATATTATCGATTAATGGTAGAACATTTATAGCGGAATCTCTAAGTATATCTAATAATACTTATATTCAATCTAAATTAAGTGTTTATGATAGCACTACATTAAATAATCTATTAAGTATAAATGGTCCTACATATATGAATTCAACGTTAAGTATAAATCAAAATTTAATATTATCAAATGATATAAGCGTTCACGGTTCTGGATATTTGAAAAGCAATCTAAGTTTAAATGGTGGATTAACCGTTATAGGTGATATAAATATGTTGGGTAGTTTTTTTCAAAATGGTATATTACAGACTACTAATTCAAATAGTATCTGGGTATTAGGTCAAAATAATTCATTATATTATTTACCAGGTAATATCGGTATTGGAACCAATAATCCACAAGCTAAATTGGATGTAAGTGGGGCTGTTATATTTTATAATACATTATCAGTATGTGATTCAGTATTTTTAAATAATTCATTAAGTATATATAATAATTCAACAATAAGGGGAACAGTAAGTATATTTAGTCCATTAACCTTACAAAATACTGCAAGTATTAATGGTGCTACAATATTAAATAATTCATTAGATGTATCTGGTATAGTTAGAATTAATAATAATTTAAGTGTTTCGAGTGATTCATTTATTTCAAGTAATTTAAGTGTATTTAATAATATAGATGTATCTAACGTTTTACTTCGTAATAATTTAAGTGTATTTGGACAAGCATATGTTCGTCGTCAATTATCTGTATTTGGTTTAACGGTATTACAAGATGGTCTTAGTGTGTTTTATGATGCGCGTTTTGTATCATCATTATCGGTTGCAGGTAATACACATTTTAATAATAGATTAACTGTATCAAATGCAACTTTATTAAATAATGTATTATCTGTTAATTCAAATGTTAATTTTAATAGTAATTTGACTGTGAATAGTAATGCATTTTTAAAAAGTAATTTAAGTGTTACCGGTAATTTAAATATAGGACAAAATATAGATGCAAGTTCAATTTATTTATCTCAAAATTTGTCTGTAAATGATATAACTTATTTAAATAATACAGTCGATATATCTGGTAATACAACTTTATATGCAAATTTAAGTGTTTTTAATAGAGTAGATTTAAGCGGAGTATTTATAAAAAATAATTTATCAGTAAATTCTCAAACTTATTTAAATAATAAATTAGATGTAAGTGGAATTACAACATTATATCAAACTTTAAGTATAAATGGAAATACTACTAT
>VFQS010002720.1_pt1 | contig 14159 bp, 11 predicted proteins | sample 3512361 | NCBI WGS metagenome assembly VFQS01 (sample SAMN10412375, study PRJNA504923) | tailings metagenome | isolation source: Relicate 1 Philex TSF3 active mining | place: Philippines
CGATCGAATAGGGCGACTTCTTGCTCACGGGCGAGGGGATGCCGCAGCGCTCGCCGTAGGCGATCGTCTCCTCGCGGCTCATGCCCCACTCCCGCGCCGGGGTGAGCACCTTGAGATCCGGAGCCAGGGCGCCGATGGCCACATCGAAGCGCACCTGGTCGTTGCCCTTGCCGGTGCAGCCATGGGCCACCGCATCGGCACCCACCTCCCGGGCGATCTCCACCAGGCGGCGGGCGATCAGGGGCCTGGCCAGGGCGGTGGAGAGGGGGTAGCGCCCCTCGTAGAGGGCATTGGCGCGGATCGCCGGGAAGGCGAACTCGGTGATGAAGGGCTCGATCAGGTCGCCCACGATCGACTGGCTGGCGCCGGAATCGAGCGCCTTCTGGCGGATCGGCTCCAGCTCATCACCCTGGCCCAGGTCGGCCGCGAAGGTGATCACCTCCTCCACGCCCCACTCGTTGCGCAGGTAAGGGATGCAGACGCTGGTGTCCACCCCGCCGGAATACGCCAGCACGGCCTTCCTTGCCCGACCCATCAACGCGACTCCGCTTCTGATCCCTCCGATTCTCCCCCGTCGGCGGTCGGCCCCTGCGGCCTGAGCAGCCAGAGGGCCAGCAGCAGCGGCGGCACGAGCACCAGCGCCCAGGCGAGATCGGCCCGCGGCGGCAGCGGCTGGGGCCAGCGCTCGCCGGCGGCGACCAGCAGGGCGCTCAGGGCCAGGGCCAGGGCCCAGAGGCGGGCGATGGAACGGAACTTGGAGGGCTCCATGGGGGCCGGCGGCTATGGTGGGTGATTGGTCCTCACCTGGATGTCTGCGGGCCGCCGGCGGAATCGAGCGGCAGCACCGGAGCGCTTTCCTCGGCACTCTCGCCCATGGAATGCCCGCGCAGAGATCCCCGCGCCGCGCCCCCGCCGCGCGTCACGAGCAGCGAAGTCCGCGCCAGTTCCGGCGCCAGCCCCCACCCCCGCACGATGAGCAGCCTGGCCAACAGCCCCGACGGGCCCAGCATCCTCGACACCATCAACCCCTCGCTCACCCGCTACGGCCGCAAGGAGCCGGCGCCGGTGCTGCCGCTGCGCGACGAGCCCGATCTGCTCAGCCTGCTGGAGGCCAGCGGCCGGCTGGTGGCCGATGAGGAAACCGCCGGTGCCGATGTGAGCACCGTGGAGGAAGAGGAGCTCTCGGCGCTGATGGGCGAGAAGGAGGATTACAACCAGGCCGACGACCAGACCGAGGAAGACTGGGAAGACTGAGCCCGGCCGCAACCCCATGACCCTGCGTGACGGCCGCGGGCCCGCCGCCCTGCTCGCCCTGCTGCTGCTGGCCGCCACCGTGGTGTGCGACGCCCGTGTGGCCAATTCGATGCTCACCCTGCCCCTGGTGGTGTCGGCGCTGGTGAGCGCCGGCGTGGCGGCCTGGGGGGTGCCGCGGCTGCGGCGCCTCAAGCTCGGCCAGGTGATCCGCGAGGAGGGGCCCCAGGCCCACCAGAGCAAGGCGGGCACCCCCACGATGGGTGGCCTGCTGGTGGTGCCCGTGGCCGTGCTGGTGGGCGGCCTCACCAGCCCCGGCGATCCGCGGCTGCTGGCGGTGGGAGCGGTGACCCTGGCCTACCTGGCGATCGGCGCCTTCGACGACTGGCGCAGCCTCACCCGCCGCACCAACACCGGCCTCACCCCCCGCGGCAAGCTGCTGCTCCAGGCCGGCGCGGCCCTGCTCTTCCTGGCCTGGGCGGCCTGGGGAGGCTGGCTGGGGCTGACGCCGGGCGATGTGGGTCTGCCCTTCGGCTGGGTGCTGCCGCTCGGCCTGCTGATCTGGCCGCTGGGGCTGTTCGTGTTTCTGGCCGAAAGCAACGCCACCAACCTCACCGATGGCCTCGATGGCCTGGCGGCCGGCTGCGGTGCGGCGGTGTTCGGCGGCATGGCCCTGCAGCTGATGTTGCGCGGCAACGGCGGCGATCCCTCCCTGGCGGCGTTCTGCGCCGCGATGGCCGGCTGCTGGCTGGGCTTCCTCTCCCAGAACCGCCACCCGGCGCGCGTGTTCATGGGCGACACCGGCTCGCTGGCGATGGGGGCGGCGCTCACGGCGGTGGCCCTGCTCAGCAACAGCCTCTGGCCCCTGCTGCTGATGGGCGGGGTGTTCCTGGCGGAATCCCTCTCGGTGATCCTGCAGGTGTGGGTGTTCAAGGCCACCAAGGGGGCCGACGGCCAGGGCCGGCGCCTGTTCCGCATGGCGCCGCTGCACCACCACTTCGAGCTGGGCGGCATGCCCGAGCAGGGGGTGGTGGTGAGCTTCTGGGCGGTGAGCGTGGGGCTCGTAGCGTTGGCCCTGCTGCTGCTGCCCTGAGGGGAGGTTCCGCGATGGCGTTCTTCACCTGGAAGGAGAAAGGCCTCACATCCGACTGCGCCAGCCTTGAGGCCATGGCCTCCCGCTTCGAGGAGGCGGCGGCGCTGATGCGGCGCATGGCGGCGGAGGGGTTCCGGGTGGAGCGCCACAGCAGCGGCCAGCGGATCACCCATCCGGATCCGGCCGTGTTCGAGGCCTACGGCTTCGTGAGCGAGGAATCGCCGGTGCGCCAGCTCACCCTGCTCAGCGACGACGGCAAGGGCAACGACGGCTAGCTAGCGGCGCGGGCCGGCTCAGCGACGCAGGAAGCCCACCACCCACACGATCACGAACACCAGCGAGGAGAGGCCCAGGTACACCAGGGTCCAGGTCTGCAGGCTGGCCATGTCGAGCCCGAAGGGCAGGCCAGCGGCCGCATCGCCGGCGGTGCGGAAGGCCAGCGGCAGGAGAAGGAGCGGCACAAAACGGCGGCGCGAGGCCCCACGCTACGGGAGGGCTGTGGGCCCCGGCGGGGCAGGATCGGAGCAGGTTTCGCTTCGTTGTGCCGATGACCCCCGCAACGGCCCCCTTCCCCCGCAGCCTGCTGCTGCTGGGCAGCGGTGAACTGGGCAAGGAGGTGGCGATCGCCGCCCAGCGCCTCGGCTGCCGCGTGATCGCGGTCGACCGCTACGCCGGCGCCCCGGCGATGCAGGTGGCCGATGTGGCGGAGGTGATCCCGATGACGGACCCCGAGGCCCTCCTGGCCGTGGTGCGGCGCCACCGACCCGATGTGGTGATCCCCGAGATCGAGGCCCTGGCGGTGGATGCCCTGGCGGAGCTGGAGGCGGAGGGCATCACGGTGATCCCCACCGCCCGGGCCACCGCGGTGACGATGAACCGCGACCGCATCCGCGACCTGGCGGCCACGGAGCTGGGGCTGCGCACGGCCCGCTTCGCCTACGCCGGCAGCGCCGCGGAGCTGGCGGCGGCGGCGGAACCCCTCGGCTGGCCGGTGGTGGTGAAGCCGGTGATGAGCTCCTCGGGCAAGGGCCAGAGCGTGGTGCACGGGCCGGAGGGCATCGCGGCGGCCTGGGAGGCGGCCCTGGCCGGCGCCCGCGGCGAGGGGGCCCGGGTGATCGTGGAGGAGTTCCTGCGCTTCGGGCTGGAGATCACCCTGCTCACCGTGAAGCAGTGGCAGGGGCCCACCCTGTTCTGCCCGCCGATCGGCCACATCCAGGAGCGGGGCGATTACCAGTGCAGCTGGCAGCCGGCCGCCCTCGGCGAGGCCCAGCTGGCCGCCGCCCAGGCCATGGCCCGCGCCGTGACCGACAACCTCGGCGGTGCAGGCCTGTTCGGGGTGGAGTTCTTTCTCTGCGGCGAGCCGGGCCAGGAGGAGGTGGTGTTCTCGGAGTTGTCGCCCCGCCCCCACGACACGGGCCTGGTGACCCTGATGGGCCAGAACCTGAGCGAGTTTGAGCTGCACCTGCGGGCGGTGCTCGGCCTGCCGATCCCGGAGATCCGCAGCGTCGGCCATGCCGCCAGCCGGGTGATCCTGGCCGAGACCAGCGGCGGGGCGCCGCGCTTCAGCGGCCTGGAGCGGGCCCTGGCGGAACCCGACACCCAGGTGCTGCTGTTCGGCAAGCCCGAAACCCGGCCGCACCGGCGCATGGGGGTGGCCCTCGCCCGCGGCAGCGACGAGGCGGCGGCCCGGCGGCGGGCCGATGCGGCGGCGGCCTGCGTGGCCGTCACGGCCGGCGAGGAAACCGTCAGACCCACTGGCCCATGAGGGATGTGGGCCTTATGGTGCCGGCAGAACGAGGCACCATGAGCCAGGCCCACCCCCAACCGCCAACGCCCCGCAGGGCCCGCGGGCGGGCCGGCCGTGAGAAACCCGGCCGCGGCCTGGCCAGCGTGCCCGATCTGCTGAGCCGCCGCCGGCCGGCGAAGATGCAGCCGCCGCGGCGGCGGGGCCTGCCCCTGCTTCCCTTCGCCCTCGGGCTGGCCCTCGGCTACGGCCTCGCCGGGCCGCTGCAGCCGGGGCTGAGCCGGATGCTGGCGGGGCTGGTGCACGCCCCGCGCAGCATCGGCGCGATCGTGGATCCCTTCAGCCTGGGCAACCGTCGCGTGCTGGTGCTGGGCAGCGATGTGATCGGCGGCAACACCGATGTGATGTTTGCGGTGCAGGTGCGCAACGGCCGCACCGAGGTGCTGCAGGTGCCGCGCGACACCTACGTGGAATCGCCCCAGCTGGGGGTGCTCAAGGCCAACGCCCTCTATGCCCTGGCCGGGGTGGACTCGGCCAAGCAGGAGGTGGGCCGGCTCGTGGGTGCGCCGGTGGACCGCTACCTCAAGGTGAACCTCGACGCGGTGAGCCGGGTGGCGGAGGCCCTCGGCGGCGTGGAGATCGATGTGCCCAAGCGGATGTACTACGTGGACAACGCCCAGGGGCTCTACATCGACCTCTACCCGGGCCGCCAGCTGCTGCGCGGCGAGGAGCTGGAGGGCTTCCTGCGCTTCCGCAACGACGAGATGGGCGACCTGGGCCGGATGGAGCGGCAGCGGCTGGTGCTGGCGGAGGTGTTCCGGCGCCTGGCCGAACCGGCCACGATCACCCGCCTGCCGGCCCTGCTGAAGGTGCTCGGCGAAGACGTGCGCACCGACCTCACGCCGGTGGAGATGACCCAGCTGCTCAGCGGCATGGCGCGCACCCGCCTGAGCACCAGCCGCCTGCCCGGCCGCCTCTACTGGCAGGACGAGCTCAGCTACTGGATGCCCGACTCCAACGCCGACCACCCAAGCGGCAACGGCGAGGAACCGCTGCCCTGAGGGCGCCGGCCGGGGCAGCCACGGGCCTGCCTGCGCTCAGCGGCGCAGAAAGCGGTGGTGGGCCAGGCCGTCGAGCAGGCCCCAGGCCTGGGGCCGGTTGGCGAAGAACACCCGCCGCCGGCCGCGCAGCGGCTCGAGGGTGGGGTCGTGGTCGTCGGGCACCACACCGAGGGGCAGGCCGGCCAGCAGCTCGCCGTCGCCCTGCTGGCTGGCCTCCACCAGCACCCGCTCCAGGGGCAGGCTCCAGCGCAGGGCCACGTAGCGGATCGCCTCCGCCTTGGAGGCGGTGAGGGGCAGCACATCGAGGTACCAGTGCTGGAAGAGGTGGGCCCGCGCCATCAGGCCATGGCTGCGCAGGGTCTGGCGCACCACCGCGAGGATGCCGTCATCGGGCTCCGCCAGCAGGTAGCTCACCTTGAAGGGCCCCTGGTCGCCGGGACCCTGGGGCTGGAGCCGGGGGGCCAGGGTGGCCAGGGCCGCCTCCACCGCGTCGCGGTTCCAGCGGCGGCCGATGTGCTCCTGCCAGTGGGGATCGGGGCGGTAGAGCAGGCCCTGATCCCCCTCCGGCGCCGGGGCCTGGGGATCGCCCCCCTCGGCCAGGTGGGTCTCGGTGCCGGTCTGGGTGATCCACACCAGCGGCGGCGGCAGGTGCAGCTCGGCGTAGCGCTGCCGCGCCGACTTGAAGCCGCGGCCCGTGCACACGCCGATGCCCAGATCGGGGTTGGCCTGGAGGCGGGCGCGCAGCTCCGCCAGGCTGCCGGCATCGGGGCCGGAGAGGCTGGCATCGAGATCGAGCACCAGCAGCCGCGGGCGCCGCGAGGGCTGGGCCTCGCCGGAGCCGCGGAACCAGAGGGTGGGCTGATCGGCCACGGCGGCGGTGCGGGTGCTGGCCGCGGCTTCGCCGAGGTAGCGGCACACGTGGGCATCCCAGCTGAAGTGGCGGCTCACCGCCTCGATGCCGTTGGCGCTCCAGCGGCGCCAGCGCCTCGGCTGGCCCAGGCTCTCCTCCACGGCCTGCTGCAGGGCGTCGAGGTCGGAGACGTCCACCAGCAGGCCGTTGTCGCAGCGCTGCAGGATGTCGCGCGGGCCGCCGTCATCGGTGGCCACCACGGGCAGACCACAGGCCGCGGCCTCCAGCAGGGTGAGGCCGAAGGGCTCGGTGAGCGCCGGATTCACGAACACGCCGCCACAGCGGCTGGCCCAGCGGTAGAAGGCGGGCACCTGGTTGCGGTGGTGCTGCTTGGGATAGGCCACGCGGCCGTAGAGGTCGTAGCGATCCACCAGCTCGAAGATCTGCTGGAACACCTCCCGCTGCTGCTTGTCGAGCTGGCGGGGGTCGTTGCGGCAGCCCATCACCAGCACCAGGTTGTGCTGCTGGCGCAGCAGCTCCGAGCGGCCGAACACCTCCACCAGGGCTGGGATGTTCTTGCGGTGATCGGGCCTGCAGATGGCCAGCACCGGCGGCTTGCCCGGATCGCGCAGGAAGGGCTGCAGCAGATCCTCCACCACGGTCTCGGAGGCACCCGGCTGGGGGGGGAAGAACTGGCCGGCATCCACGCCGGGGGGGATCACCCGGGCCCGGTCGGGGCGGAAACGGGCATAGCGCGCGTACTGGTGATCCAGCTCCTGCTGGGTGCTGGTGACCACCAGATGGCTGTGGGCCAGGGCCAGCTCCTCGGCTTCGATGCGCCGGGCCATGGCGTACTGCTGATCGATCTGGCCGGGATCGAGGCCGGCGGCCATCAGCCGGCGCCGCTTCTCGCGGCCGAGGGAGTGGCCGGTGAACACCAGCGGCAGCCCGAGCCGGCGCTGCAGCAGGGCACCCACGTAGCCGGCATCGGCGTAGTGGGCATGGATCCAGTCGGGCAGGCGGGGCTGGGCAAGCAGGGCCTCGGCCAGGCTGTCGGCCAGTTCATCAAGGTGGGGCCAGAGCAGCTCCTTGCGCAGGTAGCGGCGCGGACCGAAGGGAACGCGGCGGATGGTGAGATCCGGGCCCACGCTCTCCAGCGGCCGGGCGTAATCGCTCGACACGCGCCGGTCGACGATCTGCCGGGTGACCACCTCCACCCGCTCCACCTCGGGGCGGGCGGCCATGCTGCGGGCCAGCTCAAGCACGTAGGTGGTCTGGCCGCCGGTGTCGGGATCACGGCCGAGCTCCAGGTCATGGCCTCGAAACAGGCCATGGAGGTGGAGGTGCAGAACGTACAGACCCAAGGTGAACCGTGGGCGGGTACACCATCGATAGCCACGCCAGTGGGTTTCGTCCGCGCTGCAGCGTGGGGGGAGAACCGACCCGCCGCCGCCGGCGCGGCTGAGACCCATGCGCTGACAACGGAACCCGGCCGCCGCAGGGCAAGACGCACGCCCCTGCGACTGCGTTGGAATCCACACACACGGGGCCCATCAGGCCGGTTGCGTGCTGGTTTGCGGATCAGAGGCGGGCGTTCTCCCGGCTCACGGGCACGAGCGGCAGCTCGGCATTGCCCCAGGCCCCCGGCGCCAGCAGAGGCGCCGCACCGGCGGCCGGGCGCACGGCCGAGCCGGCGGCGAAGGCGGCGTTGGTCCAGGCCAGCAGCAGGGCGCGCAGCGGGCCGCCGCCCGCGGCCATGGGGCCGCGCAGGTTGAAGTGGTCGCCGCCATTCGCCAGCACCAGCTGGTTGCCGATCGGGGTGGACTGGGCGAAGGGCTCGATCGCCTCCGGCAGCGCGGGCACCACCCAGTCGTTGCTGCCGCTCACCAGCAGGCCGCGGGCCGTCATGCGGCTGGAGGCGCCGTGGTCGAAGATCAGGCGCAGCGGCGGGCTCACGGCCGCCACCGCGATCACCCGCGGATCGCCGAGGGCCGCCTGGTCGGCCGCCTGCAGGAAGCTGCACTGCAGCACCCAGCTCATGTTGCGGTCGGGATCGCGCAGGTTGGGGCACTGGCGCCGCAGGGCATCGGCGGCGGGGCGCACGCCGGCGAGCTGCATCGCCGTGGTGGCCCCCCAGGAATGGCCGATCACCACCACCTGATCGGCCTTCACGCCGGCCAGGGCGGGGATGGATCCGGCCTGGGCGGCATTGAGCAGGGCCGTGATGTCGCGCGGACGGTCGACCAGTTCCTGGGGGCTGGGCGGCGCCGCCTTGCCGCTGAGCATCGCCTGCTGCTGGCGATGGTCGCTGCCCGGATGCAACGGCAGCAGCACCGTGTAGCCGTGGCTGGCCAGGTGCCGCGCCCAGCCCTCGAAGTTCACCGGGCCATCCCAGAGGCCGTGGGAAATGGCCACCAGCCGGCCGTTGCCACCACCACCGGCGGGCCGCACCAGCTCCACCTCCAGGGGCTCGCGGCGGTGCGGCACGGGAACCCGGAGCGACAGGCGCTCGGCCGTGGCGCGGCCCGGGGCCGCCAGGGCGGTGGCCACGGGCACCGGCGTGAGCCGTTCCACCAGCTTGATCGCCCCCTGCTGCTGGCGGGTGAGGCGGTGCAGGCTGCGCAGGGCGGGTTCCAGATCCACGCGCACGGTCTTGCCGGGCAGGGCCTGGAGGAAGGCGAGCAGGGTGAGCCGGCCGTTGCCGTCGGCCGCGGAACGCAGGGCCTGTTCGATCTCGCTGCCATCGGGATCGGGGGGGAGATCATCGATCTGGCCGAGGGCGGAGGCGGCCAGCAGCGCCTGCTCAAGCAGGGGGCTGCCCACCGAGCTCTGCACCGCCGACTTCACCTGCACCGGCAGGGGGGTGGCGAAGAAGGCGGCGAGGCGCGGGCCGAGGCTGCCGCCCATGGCGCGGTCGAGATCGGCGAGGTCGCTGTTGCCGGCGATCAGGCGCTGGGGATCGGCGAGCTCGCTCACCTTCACCACAAAATCGGTCTGCAGCAGTGGCAGGCGCAGCCGCACCGTTTCGATGGCACGGGCCGGGGCGGCGTTGAGCAGCGGTGCCGCCAGGGGCGCAAGCAGCAACCAGCGCAGGGCGGAGCGGAATCGGAAGGGCCGGCGGGGCAGCATGCGGGTCGCGGCAGAGCGCGCCGGCATGCTGACAGCGGATCGGCTCAGCGCAGCAGTTCCTTCACGCTCGCGGCGGCATCGAGGCCCGCCTGGATCGCCCCCTCGTAGTAGCCGGCCCAGCGGGTGGAGGATTCGGTGCCGGCCCACACGATCCGGCCCACCGGCTCGCGCCAGGCGGGGCCGAAGCTCGTCCAGGTGCCGGGGGTGGGGTAGGAGGTGAAGCCGCCCGTGGTCCAGGCCTCGTTGCACCAGTTGAAGGCGATGAAGTCGCTCGGCTGGGCCGCCCGGGGGCCCCAGAAGGTGGTGAGGTCGGCGAGCAGGGCCTCCCGGCGTGCCCGCTCGGGCAGCTGCTGGTACCGGAGCACCCGGTCGCCGGCCACGAAACCGGCGAGCACACCGGGCTTGCCGGAGGGCGGCGAGGAATCGGCGGTGAGCTCCAGGAAGCGCATGTTGCCCTGGCCGTAGCCGCTGAGGCCCTGGTCGCGCCACCAGGCGCTCTCGTACACGGCCAGCACCTTGATCATCGAGCCCATCGGCGAGCGCTGCAGCAGGCCGGTGGTGCGGTGGGGCAGGCCCGGCTCGAACACGATCCGGGACCGGAGTGCCGGCGGCATCGCCACCACCACGGCCCGGCAGCGGTGGGTGGTGCCGTCGGCCGCCTCCACCCGGTAGCCGCCCTCGCTCTGGATCACCGCCCTGGCGGCGGCGGAGGTGTGCACGCGCCCCTTGATCTGGCGGGCGAGCAGCTCGGGCATCTGGCCGGCCGCGCCGTAGAGCAGCCAGGTTTCCGGGGAATCGGCCTGGGAGGCGGCCTTCTGGGTGAGGGCCAGGTGCAGGATCGAGGCCTCAGCCGGCTCGTAGCCGCCGGAACCACCCAGCCGCGTGTACCAGGCCATCAGGTAGTGGGCCAGCTCGGAATCGCTGCGGGCGCGCATCCAGGTGTCGATCGTCTGGCTGTCGAGCTCCCGGGCTGCGGGGGTGCGCCAGGGGCGCTCCGCATCCACGCCGCTCACCAGCTGGAGAAACTCCCGGTGCAGCTTCAGGGCCTGCTGCTGCTCCGCCACCGACACGGGCAGGTCCTCCGGCTTCATGTAGAGGAAGGAGTTGGCCATGTCGAAGTTCGGCACGCCCTCCACGCGGCGGCCGTTCCACACGAACACAAGCTTGCCGTCGTAGTAGCTGTCGAAGGTCTTGATGCCGAGCTCCTTGGCCAGCCCCTTGAAGAGGGTGTGGGTCTTGCCCATCCACTGGCCGCCCATGTCGAGCCACCAGTCCTGGATGGTGCGGCGGCGCAGGCAGCGCCCACCGATGCGGGGGCGGGCTTCGAGGGTCGTGGTGCTGTAGCCCTGCCGCTCCAGTTCGCGGGCGGCGATCAGGCCCGACACCCCAGCACCGATCACCACCGCATCCACGGAGGAATCACGGGCCCTACCGGCCTGGGCCGGCCTGGCGGCGAGGGAGGGGCCGACGGCCGCCGTGGCGACGCCGGCTGCGGCGGCACCGAGGAGGGTGCGCCGGGATACACCGCGGGAGGGGGAGCCGACCATGGAATCGGTAGGGCGTCAAGCGATCTGCTCAAGGTAGTGATCGCCAACCAAGCCGTCAGCCACTGGCTCGGGGCTGGGGCCCAGCGGATCGCCTCAGCGCAGCAGCGCCTTCACGCTGGCGGCGGCATCGAGGCCCGCCTGGATCGCCCCCTCGTAGTAGCCGGCCCAGCGGGTGGAGGATTCGGTGCCGGCCCACACGATCCGGCCCACCGGCTCGCGCCAGGCGGGGCCGAAGCTCGTCCAGGTGCCGGGGGTGGGGTAGGAGGTGAAGCCGCCCGTGGTCCAGGCCTCGTTGCACCAGTTGAAGGCGATGAAGTCGCTCGGCTGGGCCGCCCGGGGGCCCCAGAAGGTGGTGAGGTCGGCGAGCAGGGCCTCCCGGCGTGCCCGCTCGGGCAGCTGCTGGTACCGGAGCACCCGGTCGCCGGCCACGAAACCGGCGAGCACACCGGGCTTGCCGGAGGGCGGCGAGGAATCGGCGGTGAGCTCCAGGAAGCGCATGTTGCCCTGGCCGTAGCCGCTGAGGCCCTGGTCGCGCCACCAGGCGCTCTCGTACACGGCCAGCACCTTGATCATCGAGCCCATCGGCGAGCGCTGCAGCAGGCCGGTGGTGCGGTGGGGCAGGCCCGGCTCGAACACGATCCGGGACCGGAGTGCCGGCGGCATCGCCACCACCACGGCCCGGCAGCGGTGGGTGGTGCCGTCGGCCGCCTCCACCCGGTAGCCGCCCTCGCTCTGGATCACCGCCCTGGCGGCGGCGGAGGTGTGCACGCGCCCCTTGATCTGGCGGGCGAGCAGCTCGGGCATCTGGCCGGCCGCGCCGTAGAGCAGCCAGGTTTCCGGGGAATCGGCCTGGGAGGCGGCCTTCTGGGTGAGGGCCAGGTGCAGGATCGAGGCCTCAGCCGGCTCGTAGCCGCCGGAACCACCCAGCCGCGTGTACCAGGCCATCAGGTAGTGGGCCAGCTCGGAATCGCTGCGGGCGCGCATCCAGGTGTCGATCGTCTGGCTGTCGAGCTCCCGGGCTGCGGGGGTGCGCCAGGGGCGCTCCGCATCCACGCCGCTCACCAGCTGGAGAAACTCCCGGTGCAGCTTCAGGGCCTGCTGCTGCTCCGCCACCGACACGGGCAGGTCCTCCGGCTTCATGTAGAGGAAGGAGTTGGCCATGTCGAAGTTCGGCACGCCCTCCACGCGGCGGCCGTTCCACACGAACACAAGCTTGCCGTCGTAGTAGCTGTCGAAGGTCTTGATGCCGAGCTCCTTGGCCAGCCCCTTGAAGAGGGTGTGGGTCTTGCCCATCCACTGGCCGCCCATGTCGAGCCACCAGTCCTGGATGGTGCGGCGGCGCAGGCAGCGCCCACCGATGCGGGGGCGGGCTTCGAGGGTCGTGGTGCTGTAGCCCTGCCGCTCCAGTTCGCGGGCGGCGATCAGGCCCGACACCCCAGCACCGATCACCACCGCATCCACGGAGGAATCACGGGCCCTACCGGCCTGGGCCGGCCTGGCGGCGAGGGAGGGGCCGACGGCCGCCGTGGCGACGCCGGCTGCGGCGGCACCGAGGAGGGTGCGCCGGGATACACCGCGGGAGGGGGAGCCGACCATGGAATCGGTAGGGCGTCAAGCGATCTGCTCAAGGTAGTGATCGCCAACCAAGCCGTCAGCCACTGGCTCGGGGCTGGGGCCCAGCGGATCGGCTCAGCGCAGCAGCGCCTTCACGCTCGCGGCGGCATCGAGGCCCGCCTGGATCGCCCCCTCGTAGTACCCGGCCCAGCGGGTGGAGGATTCGGTGCCAGCCCACACGATCCGGCCCACCGGCTCACGCCAGGCGGGGCCGAAGCCCGTCCAGGTGCCGGGGGTGAAGAAGGCGGTGAAGCCGCCCATGCTCCACGGTTCGGCTCCCCAGTCGGTGGTGATCAGCTCGCTCGGCTGGCCGGCCCGGGGCCCCATGAAGCTGGCCAGGTCGGCAAGCAGCGCCACGCGGCGGGCGCGCTCCGGCAGCGCACGGAACCGTGCCGCGCGGGCACCGGCCACGAACCCGGCCAGCACCCCGGGCCGGCCGGAAGGCGGGGAGGAATCGGCGCAGAGATCGAGCAGGGGCAGGTTGCCCTGGCCCAGGCCGTTCAGCCCCTGCTCGCGCCACCAGGCGCTCTCGTACACCGCCATCACCTTCACCATCGCGCCCATCGGCGCCCGCTGGATCAGGGCCATGGTCTGGGCGGGAAGGGCGGGCTCGAACACGATCCGCCCGCGCAGGGCCGGCGGCAGGGCCACCACCACCGCCCGGCAGCGGTGGCTGCTGCCATCGGCGGCCTCCACCCGGTAGCCACCCTCGCTCTCGATCACCGCCCGGGCGGCGGCATCGGTGTGCAGGGCACCCCGCAACTGGCCGGCGAGCAGCGCGGGGATCTGACCCATGGCGCCATCCAGCAGCCACTGCTCGGGGGCTTCGGCCTGGGGGGCGGCCTTCTGGGTGAGGGCCAGGTGCAGGATCGAGGCCTCGCCGGGCTCAAAGCCGCCGGAGCCCCCCACCCGCGCATACCAGCTGATCAGATGGTGGGCGAGCTGGGAATCCGAGCGGGCCCGGATCCAGCTCTCGATCGTCTGGGTGTCGAGCTCGGCGGCGCCGGGCGTGCGCCAGGGCTGTTCGGGGTCGACGCCGGCCGCCAGCTGCAGCAGCTCGCGGTTGAGCGCCACCACCTCGCGGCCCTCGGCCTCGGGCACGGGCAGATCACGCGGGTGAATGTGCAGAAAGGAGTTCTCCCAGTCGTGATCCATCGGGGCCTCGATCCGGCGCCCGTTCCACACCAGCGCGATGCGGCCTGCGTAATGGCTGTCGAAGGAAACGAGCCCGAGCTCCTGCACGAGCCCCTGCAGCAGGGTGTGGGTGCAGCCCATCCACTGGCCGCCCAGGTCGAGCCAGAAGCCGTCAAGCGTCTGCTGCCGCAGGCAGCGCCCGCCGATGCGGGAGCGGGCCTCCAGCACGGTGGTGGTAAGGCCCAGCCGCTCCAGCTCCCGGGCGGCGATCAGGCCCGATACCCCGGCGCCGATCACCACCACATCCACCGGGTCTGCGGGGAGCCCGGTGCGAACGGCCGCCGGCGGGGCGTCTTGGCGGTCGGTGGCGGCCATCAGCCAGGGTCAACCCATCGATGATGGCCCAGAGGCCAGGCGGCCCGCAGCAGGGGTCCATCCGCCGGCCGAACGATGTGGCGAGGCGTCAGGCCAGCGCTGGTAATGTCGCTTTCCATAAACGAACACCCCGCACAATGGGTTTCGCTTCGCACCCTTGGCTCATCCGCACGGGTTCAGCCATGTGCGCCCTGTGCTCCTCCCTGGTTGTCACAATGCCAGCCAGAGCGGTGCAGTTTGAGATCCTGAGCTCCAAGACTGTCTCGCCTGGCTATCTGAGGGTCACGGTGAAGTACGCCTGGGAACCCGGTGTGTTCAACACCGACACGTACGACGTGAACTGCAACACCAGGACGGCCAC
>VFQS010002723.1_pt1 | contig 14144 bp, 10 predicted proteins | sample 3512361 | NCBI WGS metagenome assembly VFQS01 (sample SAMN10412375, study PRJNA504923) | tailings metagenome | isolation source: Relicate 1 Philex TSF3 active mining | place: Philippines
CTGTATTGGTAATATTATTTTCATTAACAGTGCTATTGTCTCCAACATTTAATTGTTTATTAATTTTTTGAAGTGTTTTAGGATGTACTTTGCAATTTTTGTTTAAAATATCTGTTAATAAAGTTTTTATTTGATCCATTTGTTCACTTTGTTGAATAATTTTTTTTTCTAATAATTCATTTTTTTCTTTCAATAAATTTAATGTGGAATTTTTAATTTTACATCTCGAATAATGTTTCTTTAAACTATCATTTCTTGTAAATTCATAATTACAATATTCACAAATGTGATTACTATTTTTAATATTTGGATTTAGATTTAGATTTGGTTTATTTGTCGTGTTTATATTGATTGTTGTATTAATCTTGTTCGTTGTAATGGTTTCTAAATTATTATTTGGCGGATTTTTGTCGGGTTTTTGGCGGACTAACAGTTCATTTGGCGTAATTTTGGCGTTTTCTGGCGGATTAGAGTCCGAATGAAATCTTCTGTAGTGATTGCTTCTAGATTGATATGATTTAAAAATTTTATTACAATATTTACATGATAAATTATTCATTATATTCACTATATATAAAACTATAGATTTTATTTCTTTATACAATATTATCGTAAAAGTGAACTTAACTTAATAGTGAACTTAACTTCAAGACCCGGAGAGAGAGATAGCATAAAATTACTTTTTTGTCGAGACTTGTTTAAAGATAAAATTGTTTTTAATAAATAATAAAATTATGAATTGGAAAATAGAAAAAATTAATAATGATCATCTAAAATTATATCAAATTGAAAATTTTATAGATCCAATTATATGCGATCAAATCATTGAATTAGCCAATAATGAAAAATACTGGTTCAATTTTAATTCAGAAGGTAAAAAAACAGTTTATTTTCCAAATCCACCAAAATTAATTCAAGATATTGATACTCAGCTTCATCGAATTTTATCAATACCGTGGAATCATGGTGAAGTATCTCAAGTTCAAATGTATTCAAAAGGAATTAAAATAGATTCTCATTATGATTTTTTTAATCCACTTTTACCAGAAGGGAGAGATTCATTATTAAAATCAGGACAGAGAACATGGACCGCATTATTATATTTAAATGATGTAGAACAAGGAGGTGAAACACATTTTATTGTTCCTAATATTAAAATAAAACCTAAAAAAGGCAAACTTATATTTTGGAATAATTTAGATGATAACCATCAACCAAATTATAATACAATTCATACAGGATTAGCTGTAAATAATGGTGAAAAATATATTTTAACCAAATGGTTTAGACAACAGCCAATTAGATATGTTATTTAACAATAAAATTACTAAATATCTAAATCACTAACCAGTTTTTTTCCAATATTATTATTAGTATTTGGTAAAACACTACTAGTATCACTAGCAATATTATTTTGATTATTTTTAAAATTAACAATAGCAGTATCGATTTCACTATCTTTAGTTTCTAAATATTTTGCTTTATATTTGTAATATTTTTTGGTAGCAATATGTAATTTCATTTCTAAAGCTAATACATCTGGTGTTTTGTCTAAGTTATTATTATTTTGTTCTTCAAATGTTATTGATTCTTTGTCCCATGTTAAATGCTTTGCTAAAAAACCTAAATTAATATTAGTTTTTAAATTTGGAAAATATTCTCGAATTTTTAAGTTGATTCTATTAGAATCTAAAATTAATTTATTATTAAGATTACAAAAATTAATAAAATTAATATAACTAGGATCTTTAGTATTTTGATCATTTATATTATATAATAAATAAATTAATTTACCTATAAGACCAAAATCTTCAGATGATAAAGATATAGGTACATAATATAATTGGATAACTTTTTCTGATATAAACTTTGTCCATTTTACAAAGTCTTTTTCTTTTCTCAAAAATTTAAACATTTCAAAAGGATTTTCAATAACTTTTTTAATTCTACCATCGAAATTATCGGGCATAATATTTTTGTTAATTTTATCTTGATAATGAACAATATCATCATTTTTATAAAAGAAGTTTAAATAATTTAATTTTTTAGGTAGATTGTTCCAATTTAGTTTATTACTAATATCAATTAATAACATATTAGTGCTAATTATATTTTTAAATTTTTCCATATTTGATTGTTTCATTAAATTTTTTAATAAATTAACAGTAAGTTGATTATTGTTTGATAATAAAATTTTAATAATATTTCTATGTAAATAATCAGAGTAAAATTTTTGATTATATGTGATAGATTCAAATTCATTATTTATCATTTGACTCATTCCTTTTATTAAGTTAATATAAAGATTTTTTAATTTGGAAGGAATTATGTTATTTATGTTTGGATGTAAAAGTTCATTGGTATTGTATGTTGGACTTGAGGATTTAGTGTTAATAAATATAAATTTATAATTATATAAACTAAAATACAACAAGTGATCAAAAACACAATCTAAATCATGTCTGGTATTTTTTAATGGGTAATTATAGTTATTAAATAATATTGTGAGTATTTCAAATATTTTATTGTCATCATTATTAGAATATTTTTTGGTAATATATTCAAAAAATCCATCTGAATAACTATTTGATTTTAATATTTCTAAATCATTTAAATAATTTTTCACTTCATCAAAAACATTAGCAACTGAAACTAAATTTGATAATTTAAAATCTTTTGTATAATACTCGGTTATTTTTTTACTATGAACAAAATCAACATTTAATATATTTTTAATGAGTTCACAAGTAAAATCATGATTAATAAAAGTTTGATAATAAATATATCCTATGTCAATATTAATATTAGGATGAAAGTAAAACCACTTGTAATTTTCGAAAATAATATTCTTTGTTTCACTTATACTTATAATATTTTTATTAATTTTTTTAATATATATTTTAATTACTTTATTAATACTATTTGTTGTTGTATTAACAATTTCTGTTGCTGATTGAGTATTTGTATCAATTTTGTTTACAAGTATATAGTAAGTATTATTTGGTTTTAAATCTGATAATTTAATTGATGAATTAAAATTATGTGTTAAATACTCAACAAGCGTCATTGAATACTCAATATTTGGTGTTAAATTATATTTAAAAGATTTAAGTTGATTTGCATATGCTAATATTTTTTTTGGTAAATTATATTTGGAAAGAATTTCTTTTATATTTTTGTTTGAGATATTTTGAAATTTAACAAGTACCCAGATAGATAATAATTTAATAATGTTAATATTAGACCATAATAAACTAACAAATTGGTTTAAATTTGTGATACCTCTTAAGTTTTCTAAATTAATTGAATTTAAATAATTATCATTAATTATTTTCGATAAGTTAAATTTATCATCCAGTATTTGATCAAATTTTAGCCAACCAAGTTTATAATTTTGTAATATTGTTTTTTCAATTTGATTAAAAAAATCCAATTCATTATCTATAGATAAATTATAAGTTGATAAGATAAGATAATAATTAAATACATAATTTTTAATAATTGGAAATTTTAAAGGAAAGCTAACTGGAAAATAATCAAGGCCATTATATTTATTATATATAGGTACTTGAATAATATTATTTTTTAAATCAACAGACTCTATAATCAAATTGTTATTTTGTACTTTGATTAAAAATTTGTTTAATATAAGTTTATTATCAAACAAAACATGTAATTTTTGAATCATTTATTATAAATAAAAAATGATTATTTTCTTAAATCAAAATAATGATAATATATAAAATATTTATTGAGTTTTAGAAACAACTTTGTAAACCATCTTTTTATATTGGTCCCAGTTATTTCTCCACATAACAGATATATCTACATTAGCAGGTGATTCAAAGTTTGGGTTAGGAAGCATAGATAATATACTCATTAAAACAGAGTTAACACTATGCGAAGGGTTCCATCTTTCAGAAATATCTTCATATCCCCATTCATCTTTACCTTCATGTAAAATACTAATACAAACTTTACCATCTGGATAAATATTTGGATGAGGTATATTGGATATAAATTTAAACTCAGGTGCTTTGTTAGGATAATTTTGAGAGAATTTAAATTGACATTTAAAAATTCCTCCTTCAAAAGGAGAATCGGGAGGACCAATTAAAAGTACATTCCATACGAAAAAATTTTTAGGATCAGGTTCAACACTATAGAAATAGTTTGGTTCAGTAAGTAATTGTTTATATTCTGATTGTAGTCTTTTCAAAGCCATTAGACAATTGAATATAAGTATAAAGTAAATTAAAATCAAATTTTTTGTTTTGTTTTTAAAGTAATTATATGGTTTTGGCTCAACCCCAATTAAGGGCAATGATCAGATACTAGGGTGTACTAGCTCTAATGAGGGAGAACTTATCGTGTTTCTCATCCGATGGTAGAATCAATTAAGATCTCCATACCTGATTATTCAATTAATCTGTTTGAATAATCTAAAACAGAGGGACACCGTCTCCCCTCTGAGTTGCGTCTAGTTGTTTAGGAGTCACTAGACTTGCTTGATCGTGCACCAGTCATGTTTTGGCTACGAACTCTGGCATTTGCATGATGCTCAGCAAGACGAACATGCTTTTGAGAGTATGGAGAAATCTTTTGTCCAGAGCTCTTTCCGCCACCACCGCTAGGACGAGGATCATACTTTTGAGCAAAGCTTTCGTACTCGTCATAGTATTCGGAGCTATCACATGACTCATTGTCATCATACTCGCCTTCCTCGCCTTCCTCACCTTCCTCACCTTCCTCATCTTCATCATACTCAGGTTCATCGATCAAAACTGAATTTTCACCAGATTCTTTAGGAATAGGCGAAATGACATCGCCGTCATCCCGAAATACAGCAAATGCCATAACAGAAGGGGCGGTTTCATCTACAACAGGGCTCACATGACAACTACGAAATTTTACAGGAGCACCAGATTCTTTGGGAATTGGTGAAGTGACATCGTCGTCATCTCGAAATACAGCAAATGCCATAACAGAAGGGGCGGTTTCATCTACAACAGGGCTCACATGACAACTACGAAATTTCACAGGAGTATTTGGTGTCTCAATTTGATGAGACCGCTCTTTCTGTGGTGTAGAGAACATATTAATATCAGATGCTTGAGTAGTATCGTAACACTCACATGAGCTACAAGTGTTCTCACATGGAGTGTCATAGCAAAATGCAAGATTGAGCTTTTCTGATGGAGACTGTTCTGGATCGACAGCGTGAGTGGTCTGGTCATTAGGTGTTGTATCATTTGCACTCATTTTGATCATGGCACGAACACGACCCCAAAAGTGGACAAAACCACAAGCACGACGCTTGCAACGAACGTTGTTCCAAGGGCGCTCATAGCGACATACGAAGCTAGGAATTGGTTCGTCGTTGGTAAGGTATCGCTTCTCGGTTGGTGTGTGTTTAAATCCACACTTTCCAGCAATGCCACGGCACTTATTTCCCCACTTGCAGTCATACTCGTACCACCACTTAGCATGTTCATCTTTAAGGTGTTGATCACGTTCAGTAGCAGTTTTGAAGCACTTGACTACGCCGCCATTTTCGGGATTTGAACACTCAAAGCAAACAGCGTGTGGTGCGTTGGAATAGTTAGTACAAGAGTCGCAGTAGTATGCCTTGGCATTTTGGCGACCATTGAGGTGCATCTGATACGAGATGTTTGGGTGTCGATCTTTGATGTGCGTGGCGACAGATGTAGGAATCTTTTCGACGCGCGCACAGCAGTTACTAATGGGACAACGGAATGCGTCAATCCCAGTAGCAACAATGGTATTGGTATTGTTAATCTTAGTATTACGATTATTCGACATTAAGAGTCTAATTTTAATGGGCTTATAAATAAAAAACTTTTCAATTTTTTTTAATTTAATAGTGTTAAATTAAAAAATATTATTGAATGAAATATGTTATATTATGTAGCAACTGATGCTGGTTTAATAATTTCATAATCTGGATCTTGTAAATTTTTCATAATTGTTAATCCAATAGTTTTATCAAAAGGTTGAGGTTTTGCTATTAATAATAGTTCTTCATTTGGTGTTTCGGCAAAGAAAAACTTTCTTTGTTCAAGTAACAATTTTGCAGGTTCACATAAATCAAAATTCATTAATTTTCCAGTGTTTACACGCCCTTTAACTAATTCAGGCACGTCTGTTGGTTTTTTGAGCAATACATTTAGTTTTCCTAATTTATTTAGTGCCGTTGTATCTGTTACAATGTTAGCGAAAGTTTCTTTTGTACTATTTTGAGATTTATTTAATTGAGTAGGTAAAGAAGTATTGGAACTCATACTAAGAGGAAAGATAACTCTAATTCTTTTGCCTGTTTTAGGATTTGTATGGGCAAAATGAAGTTCAAGACCAACTCGTTTGCCGTTAAATGTAAAAAAACTTTTTTTCCAACTAATTTGAGTTAAACCTTGTTGTTCGGAACCAATTGTTGCTTTTTGTTCATAAGGTTTTAACATGTCTTGAAAAACTTTTTTTCCATCATTTTGAACATAATTAGTATTTGATCCATATTCTACTTTAAATTTTTCTTCACAATATGGTAAATCTAATAATTCAAATGTTTGTCCTGGTTCTAATAAAATTAATTTAGGTATTGGAACAGGTGGAACTTTAATATCATCAAATGGAATAACCATATCCATATTAATATTTTTTAAAGGATCAGTTTGAGCCATTTTTTCAATTTGTTTATTATTATTCGGATAATTTAAATATAAAAAAATTAAAAATATTGTTACAATAAAAACAATATAATGTGGTGGCATATTATCATTGTTAAGAAAATATTTTTAATAAATTTATTTAAAACATTTATGACCATATTTTAGCTCTTAATTCTGGTTTTAAGTACATACTATTAGTTGTTTCAATATTAAATTCAGCATAAAAATCATCAATGTTACGTAAAACTCCATTAACCCTAAACATTGGTGGTGAATGTGGATCCATTATAAGTCTTTGTAAAGTGTCTTCTTTTCTAGATTTTGACTTCCATATATTAGCGTAATTAATAAAAAATAATTGTTTTTGTGTAAATCCATATTTTTTTACATTTTCTTCTGGATGATCTTTGAGATAATTTTCAAATGCCTTTAAACTTATATAAACCCCACCAATATCAGCAATGTTTTCTCCAAGTGTAAGTTCTCCATTTATTTTTTCTCCCTGTATTTCATATTCATTGTATTGTTTTTTAACAATATCTGTTCTATTATAATATTTAACTAAATCTTGTTTAGTCCACCAATTATTTAAATTACCATCTGCGTCATATTTCGATCCTTGATCGTCAAATCCATGTGTAATTTCATGACCAATCACACTACCGAAACCACCAAAATTAAATGCTATGTCTTGTTCTAATGAGAAAAATGGTGATTGTAAAATACCAGCTGGGAAAACTATTTCGTTTAAATTAGGCGAGTAATATGCATTTACCATATGTGCATTCATAAACCATTGATTTCTATCAACTGGTTTATATAATTTTTTAATTTTATAATTATTATTAAAAGACCTTATATTTATTGAGTTAATTAAAAGAGAATTTTTTTCAGAAATATCAATTATATTATAATCCTTATCGTATTTATCTGGATAACCAATTTTAATTTTCATTTTATTAAGTTTTTCAATTGCTTTAATTTTTGTTTGTTGTTCCATCCAATCATTGTTAGCTAATATTTCAGCTAATTCTTTTTTGATGTATTTAAATATTTTGGTAGCTTTAGCTTTAGATTTAGAATTAAAATAGTTTTCAACATAAAATTTTCCAAGTAATTCACCTAATAGTTTTTCAGTAAATTCAATAGATCTTTTCCATGTTGGTTTCATTTTATCAACACCTAAAATAACTCCATTGTAAAAATTAAAATATGTTTGTTCAATTTGTTCACTTAAACAGTTACTAAATGTAAGCATAATTTTGAAACAAAAATATTGTTTCCAATTTCCAAGATTATAAGAAGGAATAAAATCATTCAAAAACTGAATATATCCAGGATTTAATATATTAATTTTATCAGCAGATTTTCCACTTTTTTCAAATATTTTTTTTATAAATTCTAAATTTGGTGCACTTGCAATTAAATTATTCCAAGTAGATAAATTATCACTTAATTCAGGAATTCTTTTTTGTACTCGTGTATATGTTTTTTCTGCTAATTTTTTTTCTAAATTAAAAATTGTATCAGGATCAATTAGTAAACCAAACAATTCAGAATATTGTTTAATAAATTCTTTATATTTGATTCTTACATTTTCTTTAGAATCTAAAAAATAATAGTCCCTGTCTGGTAAACTAATACCACCGGAACCTAAATGCAAAATTACTTCGTTTGCATTTTTTAAGTTAGATTGAATTACAATATTAATTGGAAAAGATAAATTAATCATTAATTCGTAATCAAACATGAAGTTAAATAATTCTTTGTGGGTTACACATGAATTAATCTTGTTAAATATATTTTGTAAAAATAGTATGTTTGAAGGATCGGAACGCTTATTATAATCAAAGTATTGAGAATATATTACAAATAATTTTTTATAATCATTATTTGAAGAATTATGTGCTTGATCTAATATTTTTTTAATTTTATTAACTGTAAAATTTTGAATAATTTGAAATACACCCCACCTTTGATAATCATCCGGTATTTTAGTATTTGTTAGCCAATTATAATTAACATAGTTATAAAAGTCGTCTCCACAATTGAAATCATTACATACATTACCAAATCTTTCCATTAGTAAACAATAGATTTAAATATTTAATGTGTATTATAAAAATCTTTAAAATATATTTAATAAAAAAAAATCTCAAAATAAATATATATTATGAAAAGAATTGTATTCATTTCCTTATTAATATTGATTTTATTATTTTTAGTAATGAACAAGTGCAAAGCTGAGGCTTTTGCTAATTCTAAGCCAGAAGAGGATAAAATCATGTGGGACAATAAAATAACAACAATATCTAAAGTAATTGAAAATTTAAAGAAAGAGTGGAAAGAATGTGGTTTTGATGAATTAACTCTTGAACCAAAAGATTTTACAGTGATTAATTCAAGAAAGAGATTAATAGAATTGTTACCAGTTACAAAGATGTTACCAAAATTAGATTATAACAAGATTAAATGTTTTGTAAGTAAATATGATCCAGAAAATTACGTAGTTATATCAAAAACAATTACAACAGTACCAAAAGTATTAAAGCCTGTAAATATTATAATAGTAAATAATATGCTTTATCAATCTACCCCATATGGTGTTCTTAAATATCAAGTACCAAAGTTATCAGAACTAAATCAAAATTCAGGATTAAATGCATCTATCGAAGCTGGTATTCTAAATGATTACAATACATTTAATATGGGTTCATATCCTATATATAATTTAGATGGTAGAATTTTGCAAAAACAAGGTCGTAAAATTTTAGATTTAAAGAACAATGACGAATATGAATTTACAAATATAAATAATAAAATAGAACTTTTAAATAAAAAATCAATTGATAAAATTATTAAAGATGCACAAGAAATTAAAGATACAATAAAAGAAGCAGACCTTGAAAATAATAAAATTAAAGATGATGCAAAAGATAAACAAAATGAAATGAACAAAAAAATGGAAGAAGACCTTAAATTATTACAAAATTCAGCAAATGAGGCAAAAGTAAAAGAACAAATGGTTGATATTGGAGGTATTATAGAATTAAAAGTTCAAGATGTTAAGCAATTGAAGACACTTGATCCTAGAACTTTCTTACCAATTGTTAAAGTACAAGCAGGACAAACATTAGATGATGCTAAAAAGGCTGCAGCTGATGCTTTAGCTAAAAAATCTGCAGAAGAAGCAGCTAAGAAAGCTGCTGCTGAAGCTGCGAGAAAAGCAGAAGAAGCTAAAAAACTTGCTGCTGCTAAACCTTTAGATGATAAAGCATCGAAAGATGCAGCTGATGCTGCTAAGAAAGCAGCCGATGCCAAGAAAGCAGCCGATGATGCAGCTAAGAAAGCAGCTGATTCAAAAGCAGCTGCTGAAAAAGCAGCTGCAGACGCTAAGAAAAAAGCAGAAGATGATAAAAAGAATAAATTGGTAATTAAACCTGGTGAAATAGAATTAAACAAAATACTTGATACATTGGTATCTGTTATTGAATATGACGGTATAATATATATGTGTCAACCAACTACCGTTAGACCATTATCCAACTGGGCCAATAAATTAAATACTTTAATCAAGAAAAATAAATTTACCATTAAAGGTGTAATTCCTCATTATTACTTTTTAAATAATAAATTTAATTATGTTATTATTTTTGTATTTAATGATGATTTTTGTGTAATGTTAAATAAAGAAGATTTATCTGAAGTTATGGATATTAAATCAGTTTTAGGCATTACATTCAATCAAAGAATTCCAGACAGAATTGGGTGCGATGACCTTAAAGTTATTTTAGAACAAATGACAAAGGCAAATGTTGTTAATAATGCCAAATCTGATTCAATATTAAAGAGATACAAATGTAAAAAATAAATTAAAATAACTAAATAAAATTACCTGCTAAATAACATATTAATCTTATTTAAAAATTTATATATGTTATTTTGAATTTTCATATCTGGATGAAAATATCCATCAATAATACATTCGTAATATTTGTCAATAGACTCTGACAATAGTTCATTAGTATGTGTTATTAAACTTGTATCAATAATTAATAACTTAGTATTTGAATCTATTAATGCACAAATTCTAGTTCCATCGAGTGTAACAGATTTTGAATGTTTAGTTTCAATTAGTTCATTAATTTTATCCATTGATGTTTTCTTTAACATTGTTTGACCAATTGAATGAAGAGACTTCATAATTATATTTGAATAAATAAGTATTGGTTGATCTCTAATAGGTATTATTAGTCCAGCCTTTCCTTTTTTGACTTCTGATAGCCAAGGATTAATTATATATTTATCAATATAATTTCCCCATTCATTTGACTGCGTACCAAGATGTTTTAATTTGTTTCTCCAGTCAACGCCAAATACTGAGTCAAGTAAAGGGAATATTTCATTTCTCATTTTACCTCGTTTTGACCAAGTTGGTGTAGTATCAAGAAAATACGGTACACCGAATTTATGAGCAAAATCATAAATTACCTGTTTTTTAAAACCAATAAAAGGTCTTAAAATTTTTACATCATGAATAACGTTAGAAGACTTCATTACTTCAAGATCAAGTAAATTACCTCCTCTCATACTGTTTGTAAAAATATTTTCAACGATGTCATCTTGATGATGAGCAACAAAAACTCCAGTGTCTTTATCTAGGTCGTTTTCCATAATAATTTTTTTGTATGTATTAAATCTTAAACTACGTGATTCTTCTTCGAACTCGGATCTTGAACCAGAATCTTCTTTTTTTCTACTAACTCCAGATACATAACTTACATAACTTTTAATCCCAAAAGTTTTTGTATATTCAAGTAAAAAGTTAGATTCATCATTAGATTCTTCTCTTAATCCGTAATCAATAGAAGCAGTGTAAATTTCAAAATTGTGTGTTTTCTTTAAAAATATTAGTATAGCTAATGTTACCATAGAATCAACTCCTCCTGAAAGACTAACAATAATTCCTTTATTATTATAAATTGAATTAGCCTTACAGAAATCATCTAAACATTTAATAAGAGGACTGGATTCATATGTAACTAAATCTAAATAATTAGAATCGAACTTGTAATTATTTGGACTTTCAAGAAGATATTGATACTTATTATCATTTTTATTTTTTTGTTTTTTAGAGTTTAAATTGACATTTTGAAAAAACAATCTGCTGAAAATAGTTAATCCGGTTATCATTGTAACAAAATACAATGTTGCAAGAGAAACCAGCATATAATCTTGTGGTATGCGATATGATATATCATGTGTGCATATAGTAAACATTATAATTAATATATATTATAATAATTATATTTTTTCAATTTTTTCAAACTTTATACTTCTATTTCCTCAGTATTACTGTTATCGGTGTTATCAGTATCATCGTATTCTTGATCATTTTCTACATAATTATTTTCAAAATCATATTTATTAATATGATCAAAATTAAGATCTTTATTTGAAAGAACAATTACATAAGTATTTTGTATTGTTTTGTTTTTATATAATTCAAAATTATGATCAACATAAGTAAATTTTTCTTTTGGTATCATCCTTGCTCCTTTAAAATATTCTGATTTTTTAACAAAAGAAATTATTGGAAAATCTCCATAATCAATATTTTGTTTCTCAAGTTCGTTATTATATAATTCTTTCATAAAATTTCTTCCTTCCGTATCCCATATTGGAATAGTAATTATAAATGTTAATTGTTCATTAGATTCTTTTAAAAAAGTTAATAATTTACTAATACCTAAATCGATAATATCTTTTTGATATGGAGGATTAAATCCAAAAGTTCCTTTCAAAGGAATAATATTAAAAAAACTTCCAACTGATCCAAAATATTTTTCTAAATCCCAGTAAATTGAACAATAGTTTGGAAATGTACTATTTATTGAAGAAGCAAAACATTCAAAATTTAGTTTATAATCATTTTTCATATCACCCATAACATTTGGTAATACAGCTAATTGGTGATTATTAGATCCCAATAATTGGTATCTAAAAATAATACTCCATAAATAATCATCAATTTTATTTTTAGGTCCAGTAAATGCATTTACTAATTTATCATAAATTTTAGTTGGTATTAAAATATTATTTAATATATTAATTAATCTTTTGTCTTTAATGTTAAAACCTACTATTATTTCAAATTTATAAAATGTAATTTCTTTGTCAGAAGATTTATTTTTTTTTATATTTGTCATTATTTTTTTAATTCTATAATTTTGTTTGTTATTTTTATAATTATATGAATTTTTGTAGTCGGATAGCATAACAAGCATATTCTTATAATTATTTTTCAAACAAGTAACAACCTTTTTGATTTTATCTTCGGGGTTGATTATTTTATTGTCATATTTACATAAATCTCTTAATGTATTTTCTAAGGAACTTGTATCAGAATAATTTGTTGGAAAAAAATAATCAGATGAAAAATCATAGTTAATATATAATGAAAACATCCAACCTGAAAGAATATTTGTTAGTGTTCTACTAAATGATTTTTTAACAGAAAATATATGTGTTCCAAAATTATTAATACAATCACTTGTAAAATTTTTAATTAGATATGAAAATAATTTACCTTTAAATAATTCAAGAAGAGGATCAACTATATCGTTTGATTTATTATTTTTTTTTATTTTTAATTTTAGATTTGTTTCCTTATCTTTATCTATTTCAATTACTTGATAGTCCATATTAATCAGAATAGTTAACCTTTTTTTAAATATAAATAAAAAAAATTTATCAACCTTTATAGTGATAAAAGTTATGGACATAACAAATAATCTAATTCAAATTAAAAATTTAAAAAATGAAACTTTAGATTTTGATGATAAATTGTCCTCTAACAAGTCTCTTTTAATTAAAAATTGTTTTAATTTAAAACTAAACATACAAAGTAAAATAAATAAAATTACAATTGAAAATTCGAAACAGATTTTTATAACAGTTCAAAAACTCATAGTAGGATTTGAAATTTCTAACTCTAAACATGTATTATTACATTTGGATATGTTTGAGGGATCATCTATTGATTCATTAAGTTACATTCCATACATTGATTTATACAAGTCAGAATTATATTTGATAGGATGTAAAGATAAATACAAAGATATTAAAATATCATGTCAATCTTCAGAAATATATCAAATAGAACTATAATAAATAATTAAATTTGATAATAATTTAATTATTAACTATAATTATAAATAAAAGGTATTAGCTAGATTACTCCCATTTAGTTGTCTAATCACGACGGAGCTTAATGCTAATGCAATAAGTACCCTCGTTACGTCCAGGGAAGAAACGGAGCCATCCATCAGGTACAATAGATGCAAAAGCATCTCGTACATGATTTTGGAAGAAACGATTCTCCATAAAACGTTCACGAGAGAACTGGAATGTCTCGCCCTCATGTTGAATAGGGATGTCTTGAGACACATCAACAAC
>VFQS010002725.1_pt1 | contig 14133 bp, 11 predicted proteins | sample 3512361 | NCBI WGS metagenome assembly VFQS01 (sample SAMN10412375, study PRJNA504923) | tailings metagenome | isolation source: Relicate 1 Philex TSF3 active mining | place: Philippines
AAAAATATTTAATTAAATGATTTTTCATCACTTAAATTTAATTTTAAATTTAAATCATAAACTAATTTTACATTATAATCTTCATTAGTTAATTCTTTTACTTGAGATTGAATTAATTCTACTTTATTATTAAGACTTTTTTCTAATACATTAATTATATCATTATCATAATCTTTGCATTTTAAATAAATTATAATATCATTTTGATATTTAATACAAGCTTCAATTTGATTAATTAACCAGGTTGTTATAGGTGTTCCACCTGTTGCTACCGCATATTTTGTGTTAGCCATAATATATTTTTGTACAAATTGCCAATGTCCATTACGAAAATGATAAATCTCTTCTACAATACCAAAAAGTAATTCTAAACCTTTATAATTATTAGTATTAATTAAATGTGTAATAAGACCCATTTCTCCAAAATTATTAATATTTTTTTTAAGATCATCAAAAAAGTTTTGTACACATACTGGTCTATATTCTCTTAATTCATATAGATATTTTGTTAATTCATTATCTGGATAGTAATTTACTACACCACTTAATATATCTTGTGTTGGAATTATATCATCTTGTGCGCCAGTTTGTCCTCTGTAAGCTACAGGTTTATCATAAACTCCTTCATACAAAATACCATCATCAAAAATATCATTATTTCCCTTAACACCCATAATAAATACTCTAAAATCATTATAATGATCGTGTCTTGATGCTTGCCACATTTCTCTTCTACGTTTATTAATTTCTTTCATAACTTGTTGATTTAATAATAATCCTTCATTCATTTCTTGGATATTTTGAGAATTTATTATTTTAAAAACACTATCAACTAATTTTGGTGAAAGTTCATTTATATATACATGTATCATTATAAATCCAACTTCATCTAAACCACCTGAAAAACAACAAGCCATACCTAAATTTTTCCAATCAAGTGTTCCTTCATCATCATGTTTAACATAATTACCTAAAGAATAAGCATAATGATAATCTAACCACATTTTACTATTTAATTTTTTTGATACTACATCATATGGTATAGATACTTGTTTTGGTAAAATATTACGCGCCTTACCGTATTTTCCAGTTTTTAAAAATTCATGATATGATTTTTCGAGAAGATATGCAGATGTAATAAAAGAATAAGCTCTGTATAATGCTTGTATAATAAATACATCAGTTTCTTCTTTAACTTGATCAACATAATTTTCTAAATTATTTATATGTATAATAATTTCATTTTCGTTTTTGATTATTGTAGATAAATTATTTATAATATTTTGTAAATTATTATATCTTTCAGGTAAGCTTTTTAGTGGTGGTCTTATAGGTAAAAATCCATTTTTAGCATCTATTGAAAAAAAACCATCAGTGTAAGTATTCATTAAATTAATATATAAATTATTAATTATTATATATAAAAATCAAATTTTTTAATAAAAATTATTTTTTGTTTGGTTTTCTGCGTGTATAAATATCATAATAATGATCATCAAAATCACAATCTAATATTTCAATTAATAAATATCTAAGAAAACAAAATAATTGTATTAATAAATATCCAAATACAGTTAAAATTAATAATAAGAAATACATATAAAATAAAATATTATTAATAATGTTAGAATTATTATTTATTTTAAAATAATCAATAGTATGTGCTAGATCATAAGCATAAAATTTACAATCATTTGTACAATCTAATTTAATTTTATAATTATTATCTCCACATTTCCAAAGATTAGAAATTGTATTTTTATAACAAATAACTTGATTAAATTTATTTTGACAAATACTACTATAACAATTAATATTTTTTAGTGATAATATTTTAATAGTTAATTTATCATAAATATAAAGAATATCATTATTAATTACTATTTTAGTAATATTTGAATTTTCTAAATCTACATTTTTATCAAATGTAAGAGATGAAACATAACCTACAAGTAAAAAACAAATAATTATTTTAATCATAGATTGATAATATATATATATATTAATTAATTGTAATTTATAAATAATTCAATTTTTATTAAATAAACTTAATAACATGATTATTAAGTTTAATTATAGACATGAATAATATTATGTTAATTATAAATTGTTTTTTATATGTATTTTCATTAACTGAATATTTAATAGGAATAAAATATATAAATAATGAATATAACTATAAAAATTTTTGGTTTATTAATTTATTAAATATAATTTTAATTCCATGTTATTTAATTTTATTAAAAAAAGAAAATATTAAAAAGTATTTATTAAAAGAAAATTTAAAAATTTTACTATATCCGATTATAACTGGAATTTTATATACTATTGAATCAATATTTTTATATTATGCTATAGATAACTTACCATTAGGATTTTATATAATATTAAGATCAAGTTTTATAATATTTAATATTCCTTTATTTAAATTTTTAATAAAAAAAAAAATTAGTAATATATATATTTGTAGCTGTATCCTATTAATTTTATCATATATATTGATTATTAAAGATTATACTGATACAGATAATAAAAATGATGTAATAAAATATATTACTGCTATATTTTTTTGTAGTCTAATAAATTCTATATATAATAATTTAATTGAATTTTCAATAAAAAATAATAATTTATTATCAATTATTGAATATCAAATTATTTTTCAATTTACATATTTTATTATTATTTTTATACCTTCAATTTATTATACTGTATTAAATTCTCCTCCAATTAATATAAAAACATTTTTTATATATACTTTAATTTCAATAGGATTACAAATGTATATGTATAATAAAATATTTATTTTAAATAATAATAATTCTTTTTTATCATCAAATATATTATTAGGAGGTTTTGATTTATTAAGAAGGATTATTTTATTATTATTTGCATTTTTATTTTTTAATGAAAAATTAAATATTTATGTAAATTTATCATTAGTATTTTTTAGTATATCTAGTTTATTATTAATTTATGAATATTTTAAAAAAAATGATATTAATAATCATATTGAATTAGAAGAAGAAAAAGTAGAAATATAAATTATTTTTTTATAGTTATTTTTTCTTTATTATTATACAGTAATAATTTAATATATTCTTCAGCTTTTTCTCTTAAATATTGTCTTCTTTCTTTATCCTCATTTTTTTGTGTATCCTCATCTTCATTGTTATCTATATCCTTCATCAATTCCATAATTTTAAGACCATTTTCAATTTTATTTTTTTTTTGTTGATTAAGTATTTTTTTATCTATTTCATCATATCTATTTTCTGAAAAACCTATAGACTTTTCAAGTAAATTTGATGTTATATTATTACTTGGTGTGAGTATCCAATCTATACCATTATAAACCATAACTTTTTCTCTATTTATATCTGAAATGTAAATATTTTTAAATTCTGGATATTCAGAATTAAAATGTATACCTTCTATAATTTTTTCTGGTATTTTGGCTCCAGTATATTTTAAAAATGCATCAAAGAAAACTTTATTTTCTATTTTGGTAAGATCTTCTTTTCCATGTTGAATTATTATATTATTTATAGTTCCATTATTTTGATTTTTTATATTTTTGTTATTTTGAATATTTTTGAATTTATCTTTATTATTTTTTTTTTCTAATAATTCTATAATTAATTTATTTTGCTCTATTAGTTGATTGTTTAATTTTTCATTTTGATTTTTTAATAATTCATTTTGTTTTAATAATTCTTGAAATATTGCTTCTTTTTCTTGTAATTCTTCTTTTCTTACTTTACATCTTTCTATTAAATGTCTTTTTAATGTTGTACTTCTTGTAAATGAAATATTACAAAAATTACATATATAACCTTTTTTTGTATCTTCTTTTACTTTTTCATTTATTATTTTATCATTGACATGATTAATTTGAGTGCATTTTGGTGCATTTTTGGTGCATTTTGGTGCATTTTGGTGCATATTAAGCTCATTTATTTTACATGGTTTCTTTTTATTTTCAACATGATTTATATAATTAGATTTTTTATTAAATTCTTTATTACAAGTTGGACAAAAGTAATTTACCATATTATAATTAATTCTATATATTTATAATTATATATTATTTTTATAAATTTAAAATTTATTTAAGCTTAAAAACAGCTTAAAAAGCTTAAATAAGCTAATTTAAGCCTTAAAATAAGCTTTTTTATAAAAATTAAATTTGAGAGAGAGTCGAAGTAAAAAAAAACAATAAAAAAATTAAAATTTAATTTTTATTTTTTTTATAAAAAAATTGAAAAATATATATTTAATAATGGTACAAAAATAATACCATGAATATTTTAGGTAATAAATCTAATGATTTTGGCGATAATGACATCAAAGAAGATTTTATTTTTAATAAAATCAATAAATCAGTAATTATATCAATAACGCAAAGAAATAGTCGTAAATCAATTACAAAAATAGAAGGACTTTCTACTAGCCTTGATATGAAGAAAATTATAAAAGAATTACAGCAAAAAGTTCAATCCAGTGGAAGTATTAGTGAAGTAGAAGGACATGGAAAAGTCATTTTATTTCAAGGAGACAAAAGAAATGAAATTATTAAATATCTCGTTGATAATAATTATGTTAATCGTGATAATATTAAATTAATGGGTTATTAATTTTTTTAATATATTTTATTATTTTTATAAATACAAAAAAAATATATAAATTAATTAATATAATGAGTAATCAAAATAAATATTTAAAATATAAACAAAAATATATTAATTTAAGAAAAATTATTGGAGGAGGTTTAGATGCTACATATAATATTGTTGGAGATAACATCTCTGTTGAATATAATTTAAATAGTAAAAGAAATGTATTACAATATAAAATAATTAGAAATTTAGGAAAAGGAGGAAATGGTACTGTAGATTTAATTGAAAAAATTGGTGATACAAAAAATTCATATGTTTTTAAAAGAGGAATTAATAAGGGTTCATTTGCTTCTTATGAAGAAGGTATAGCCTCTGATCAATTAAAGGGTATTTTAGATGAAGATATGTTAGTTTTATTTCAAGGAAAAAGTCCAAGTGATTTTTTAATTGCAACCTATAATGGTAATGATTTAGATAAAGAATTTAGAGGTAATGTTTTTAAAATTAAAAGTCAATATCTGAATATAACTATACAAATGTTAGATTTACTACAAAAAATTAATAAAAAAAATTTATTTCATAATGATATTAAATTACAAAATATAACTGTTAAAAATAAGAAAGTTTATTTAATTGATTTTGGTATGTTAAAAAACTCATCTCAAGCCGGATCATTAATGAATATGTCATTTAAATCATTAATTTTTTTTTGTGAATATAATAATTGGAATTACTATCAAAAATATTTTAAAAAATTATTATCGATACTTCCAGATACTGATATTGTAGGATTTTTCTTTTGTTGTTTAGATTTATTTAATATTGGCGTGGATCAATATCTATCGATTAATTTATTTTCTGAATTAGGTATAATAAATTACGATGAAAGATCTATGAAAAATTTATTTGATTTATATTATTTTATTTTACCTCTAACACAAAGAAATGAAATTAATATAACTATTTCAAATGTTTATAGATTTCCTGATTTTGAAAATGTAAAAAAAATATTTGGAAATGTTTCAAGTGATAATCAAAATTTATTTAGATTAATGGCTCATATTTATAATAAATTAGAAAGTATACCATTAATTTTTAATATTGATGTTAAACAATTTAAAGATTTTTTATTAGTTCTCAGTGATTGTTTGTTACCTAATTTTAATTATGATAATTTTATACCTAAATTCCATAAATCAGTAAAATTATTATTTCCAAATCAAGCTGAACTCATTAATTTACCAGATCCAATTAAACTACCAGATCCAATTAAACTACCAGATCCCATTAAATTATCTGAACCTACTAATATACCCGGATCAAATATACCAAATATTTTAAGTAGCTTAAAAGAAATATGCAAACAATTAAAATAATTAAATTTATAAAAAATATATACTAATTAAACTACAAATTTATTGTATAATTTTGTAATTATATCAACAGCATTAACATAATTTAGATACATTTCATTCCCATTAATGCTGGGTTCTGTACAATTTTTACATTTTTCATATGTATCTTTTGTTATAATAAAAATTTCATGATTTGCTACTTCAGGAAGGTTTCCCAAATATTTTAACATTTCATCGTGTGAAGTATTCATTAGAATTAATATCTATATATAATAAGAATATATAAATATTCAATTTTTTCTAAGTTTTCTGCTTAAAAATATTTTTTAATGATAAATATTTTTGTTTATATTTAATATATTTTTGTTTCCACGAGTTACTCCTTCCATACATATGTACCTCTTTACCAGATCCTGATTGAATTATCCAATCTTTAATATCCATATCATTATTTTGATTTGTAAAAACATGTTCAATGTACTTTAATAAATTATTTGTATTAGAAATCATTTTATATAGTTCATATCCATTTTCAGCTATTTTTTTGGCAACTTCATCATTATTTTTTAAATATTCCATTTTTTTAACTAAATCATTCATATTTGTATCTAGTTTTACATAATTAACATTATCCTGTAATAAATTATAAAAATAACTTGTATATTCTTCCAATGGATTTTTTGCAAATAACACAACTGATTTATTTGCAAAATCACAAGGTAATCTCCAAGCTGTTACAAAACCATCAATATTTAACATATATTTACATAAAGATTGTTCTATTCTATTTTCTGAATATTTAGATTGATTGTCAGTTGGTAATCTATTTTCTATATAATTTTTAATAGATAATTTCTTTTCTTCTAAAATAGTTTTATCTGCATCTAATTTTTTTAATAAATTATTTTTAATAACTAAAAAATTTGTATATTCTACATTATAATCATATTTGTCATTTTGTGAATTTTTATCATCTATACTTAAATAATTTATTCGTATTATTCCAGTTAAATCAACATTCATTTTAATTCCAATATTTGTAAGTTCAATTAAATATTTTATAATATTATAATATGCATTTAATCTTGAATTTTTTTCAACATCATTTGGAAAACATCCAGTATTTCTACCTTTAAAAACAAGAATTGGTTTTTTTTTATCCCAATCAATAATAAGTTTTGAAATTTCACTAGTTAAATATCCATTTTTTGGAATTCCACCATCTCCAACATAAAATTTGCGCTGTGTAGATAATTCCCAAACATCAGTATATGGTAATAATAAATCATAATGATTACTTGTGGTTGCACCTGAAAGTACAGGCATAACTGGTTTTTCAAGGACTTGCTTAACATCACAATACCCAACAAAATACTTACATTTTTTATGTATAATTGGATGATCGAATATATTTATGATAAATTTATTTATTGATATTTTCTTTTTTTCTTTTTCCATTTTACAAAAAAAATCATTAAACATATCTATATAAATATTTACATATTTAGTGTAGGCTTTTATGTACCATTCATTACCTTCTTTTATATTTCCATACATCATACACTTATCTAGTATTAAATCATTTAATTTTTGTATTTTTGAATAATCACTTATATCATTCGCATAATTTAAGCTTCTAATATGAGAATATATTTTTATAGAATTAAATATATTGTTTTTAGTTAAAAAATCATATTTATCATCTGTATAATTTATTATTAAAGTATATGATGGTGAATTTTCTAAAATTTCTACATATAAAAACATACAAACTTCTTTAATTAAATAGGCTATCAAATTTTTTTCTAATTCTTCAAATCTATGCAAAAATTCTTTTATGTCACAAATATTATAAAATTCTAGAATTTTAAATTTATATGTAATCTCAACTTCATTATATATATGTTTTTTAGAATCAATATTTTCTAAAAATTTCATACCTCTTATGTCATTTACTATACTTTCCATGATATATAATATTAATAATAAAAAAAATATTAATATTATAAAAATATCATTATATAAACTTTCCTTCTAAAAATTATAATATTGGTTTAGGTCTAAATTTAATACTATTAAACAACAAAGTATTACCTTTATTTTGATCATTAAAAAGTAAATCAAAATTTTTCTCTAAAGAAATCGTACTTATAATAGTTGCGATATTTAGATAATTTCCTAATTTATGAGTTGGTATATCATACACAATACTACTAACATTTGGAAAATTCATTATAATTCCAATGTGAAATAAATCTAAAAATCTTTTATTATCATTACATTCAGATTTACCAACTAAAGTATAAATTTTTGTAGTATAACCTACTTTTTCTTCTAATAATTTTGGTATATTTATACTAATTAAATCCAATTTATGAACTATATTGTTAGCCACAGATGTTCTAGGACAATCAACAATTAAATTTTGCATATTTTTAAAATTAATTGTTTGTGGAGTTGAAGAAATAACTATACACGATTTACCAGGAAAATATAATGATGCTATAATACTTGCATAACCGCCCATTGACATTCCATAAAAGGCATATTTATTATGACTTTTTGCCAATTCATTAATAATATTAATATAATACCCAAGTTTATCATCATACCATCTACTATCTTTATCGATAAAATATAATATCATTCCTGAATGATTTCTATTTAAATTAAAAAATAAATTAAAATCAATATCATCTCTAAAACCAAAATAAATTAATACAACATCATTATTATCTGTAGCTTCTCTCATAATAACTTCAACATCATTATATATTTTATAAGTTTTATCTTTTTCATCTTGATCTTTAATATTACTTGCTTCATATAATTTTTTGTTAATATTTTGAATTTTAATTATTTTTTTTTCATTTTCTTTAAAGAAATTAGAAATTTCAATTTCTTTATAATCTTTAATATCAAAAATATATTTTTCTCCAATATTTTTTTCAATTAATATTTTTATAATATTATCAATATTATTTTTAATTCCACAATCTTCTAATATTTTTAATTGTGAAAAATTATCTAAATATTTATATTTTGGGATATCAATAAATTTTATATCTTTTAATTTCAATAGATTTCTTCTATCAAATAATTCAATATTATTTTCACTATAGTATTTTTTAAGTTTTTTAATATTTTCATCGAGAGTACCACATATTTTTGTTTCTTCATTTATTTCATTAATATTTTTATTAATTGATACAGGAAAATTTACGATAATATCTTCAAATGGATAAAGTATAATAGGCATATAAAACCATGAATTATTTTCATGTTTATTTGGAATATTATTACCACCTTTTTGTGACAAGTTAAAATATTTAGTTTTATATTTTAAATATTTATTTTTGTAGTTCATTTATATAATTATATAAAAAAATTACAAATTTATTTTTTTATAAAAATTTTTATAGTGTGTAAATTATTATTATATTATAATAATAATATGGAACAATCAGAAATAGTAGGAACTATTAAATTATTTGCTGGTAATTTTTGTCCAAACGGATATTCATACTGTGACGGACAAATGTTATCAATTACATCAAATGTAATTTTATATAATATAATTGGTACACGTTATGGTGGTGATGGAAGAACAACTTTTGCCTTACCAAAATTAAATACAGATACTGATAATATAGGAGTAAAATATATAATTTGTGTCTCAGGATTATATCCTTCACATTAATTATTTTGTAAAAAAAATATATGTAATTTTATTATAATAAATATAATGAAATTATTAAATTACAAAGATAAATATGTTAAATATAAAAGTAAATATCTAGAAAATAAAAATATTATTCAAAAAGGTGGTATAGATTGTAATAATGATAGAGCATTTAAAAATATACTAGGTACTTGTTGGATGATAGTCATACAGATGATGATATGTTTTGGAGATGTTAGTAAAAACGATATTGAAAATATATTAAAAATAAATAAATCAAGTATTGATTATTATTTAAAAGAATTAATTAAATGTAAAAAAAATGAGATAGAGCAATTTTTTGGAAAATTTTTTTTAGATGGGGAGTACGAAGAAAATTTATTATTTGAAATATTAAAAACATTTTACAAAAGATATTCTTCAAAAGTAGAGAGTATTAAAGAAATATTAATAAAACCAGTTGATAAAGAAAATCCTTTAAGATGCGAACTAATAATAAATAAAGATTTTAAAAAATTATTTACTTTTTATCAAAAGATAACTAATAATTCTATAGATAATTTTGGTGGTGATTTAATAGAACAATTTTATTTTGCAAATATATTAGGTATATTTTTTTTAAATAATAAAATTTATTTTAAAAATTATACAAGAAAAAATTATAATAAAATAAATTTTAATCCAATAAGAGATATAGGTTTAATTATAAAAATTCATCAACATGTATGTTGTTGTTTTATATGTAATAATCAATATAAATTTTATAATGATAATGATAGAATAATTTATGACTGTGATTGGTATAATTTATTATTAAATTTAAATGAAAATGAAGACTTATTTATAGTACCAGGTGGAATGGTAAAATTAGATAGAAATGAATATTTTGAAAATATTGATAATTATTATCTAGATTACACTAGGATACAATATATAACAATTTTATCAAAAAAGAATTTTGAAAATGAATTAGATAAACAAATATCTATGTATATAAATGGTAATTATAATAAAATATCAGACTTTTATTTATTGTATGAAATTTATAAAAAAACGAATGATTTAAGATATATATTAGAAGCTGTAAAAGAAGGATACTATTTTGCTGAATATGTATTGGCAACTAAAATTAATAATAATAAAATACTAGAAAAAGCAGTAAATGATGGAAGTTTAGAAGCCTCATATTTTTTAGGTTTATTATATAAAAATGAAAATAAATTTGATAATGCAGAAAAATATTTATTAATTGCATATAATAAAATGTTTTTTTTTGGCAGTGATAGAAAAAATAATATTGCTAAAAATTTATATGAAATATATTATAATTATTATAAAAATTATAAATTAGCATTAAAATTCAAAATAATTTTTTCTGAAGTAGAAGCTATTAATGAATTAAAAAAAATAGAAGATTTTAATGAAAAAAAAATATTTGCAGACAATGGATTTTTTGATTTACAATTTGATATTGCAAAAATATATCTTGAAAAAAAAGATGTTACCAATGCTGTAAATTATTTTAATTTAGCTTTAAATTCTAAACAAATTAATTTATCATCAATTGCAGCATATGAATTGGGTAAAATTTATGAAATAGAAGATATTGAAAAAGCAATTGATAAATATATATTTGCTTTAGCTTCTCCAAATATAATAATTTCTGCAGATACATCATTCATATTAGGTCAAATTAATTATGAAAGAAAAGATTTATATCAAGCAATATTTTATTTTAAAGAAACAATACAAAAAAGTATAAATTATATAAATAGTAAATCAACTTCTTATTTAAAAACAACAATTCCGAAAAATATATTTGATATCTTAGGTAAAGCAGCAATTAAATTAAGTGAAATATTAATAAATGAGAAAAAAGAAAAAGATGCTATTAAATATTTAAAATTAGCATCAGAAAAAGGGTACATCGAAGCATCATTAAAATTAAGTGAAATATTAATAAAACAGAAAAAAGAATGTGAAGCTATTACTTATTTAAATTTAGTTGTAGAAAAAGCATCAGATAAAATATTAATAGTAGAGGCTGCGTTAAAATTGATTGAAATATTTATTAAAAAAGATAATAATAAAGTTATATATTATTTAAAAATAGTAGTAGAAAAAGGTTCACTTAAATTATCATCAGAAGCAGCATTAAAATTAGGTGAAATTTATTATAAAAATAAAAATTATGAAGATGCTATAAAATATTTTGAAATAGCTATAAAATCAGATCAACCAGAAATGGCAGCTGCTTTTTTAGGTAAAATTTATTTAGAACATTATAAAAATTATAGATTGGGTTGGAAATATAAATTGATTGTTTTGCCAGGACATGCAATAAAGATTACAAAATTAGAAGATTTTGAACAATTAAAAAAATTAGCCGACACTGGATATTTTGATTTACAATATGAGGTTGGCATGAAATATTTAAATGATAATAATGAAATTGAAGCAATTAAATATTTTAATAAAGCGATACAAGCAAAACAAAAGGAATTATCAGCTAAAGTATCACTTAAATTAGGAGAGATATTAATAAATAATGGAAAGAAAGAAGATGCTATATGTCATTTAAATTTTGCAAAAAAAAATGGAGAAATTAAAGATAAGTTATATGCTTATTATAAATTAGGAGAAATTTATGAAGGAAAAGAAAATACAGATGAAGCAATAAATAATTATGTTGAAGTAAGATATTTATTAGCATTTAATACAAAATATAATGAAATATTAGCTTTAACAAATCTAAAATTAGGTAAAATTTATTTTGATAAAAGAGATTTTTTTGAAGCCAAATATTTTTTAACAGATGGTATTAATATAGGAACAGATGAAATAATAGAAGAATATGCATCAATTTTAATTGAAATATTAAAAATTGAGAAATATAATTATGAATTAGCATCAAAGTATTTAACTACTAATATAAATGAGTCTAAAATAAATATATTATTAAATAAATTAGATAATATATATAAAAAAAAATAAATTTACAAACTATATTGCTTAGTTCTTATTCTACTAGCAATGGACATAGACATAAGTTCTTGTAATAAAAGTTTAAATGCATAAGGAATAATAATTTTAGAAATTCTAGATTTATTTTTACATCCATTACAATAATAAACATCAGTATCAGTTGGATACATTTTATTTTCTTTTTTAATCATTCTTTGAGCAAATAAACCACAAATATCGCAAACATATGTTGAATAAGCATCAGAAGTATCTAATAATCTTTCTTTAAGAAATTTAGACATACCATGTGATATAATAGAATCACGTTCCATCTCACCGAAACGTAAACCTCCATCTTTACTTCTACCTTCTGGAGGTTGATGTGTTAACATTGTTATAGGTCCTCTACTTCTACTATGGATTTTATCACTAACTAAATGTTTTAATCTTTGATAATAAGTAGGTCCAATAAATATAGGTATCTTCATACGTTGACCCGTCATACCATTATACATATATTCTGTGCAATTTTTCTCATAACCTAGTTTTTCTAACTCAAGTTTTACTTTTTCTAAATTAATTTCATTAAATGAAGTACCATCAGCTTCCATACCCTTAACACCTGCAACTTTTCCAACAAGTGTCTCAACTAATTGACCTATAGTCATACGAGAAGGAACTGCATTTGCATTCATAATTATATCTGGATAAATACCTTCTTTTGTAAAAGGCATATCAGATTGATGTAAAGTTAGCCCTACAGTTCCTTTTTGCCCATGTCGAGAGCAGAATTTATCACCTATTTTAGGAATACGTTCTGATCTAGTTCTAATTTTTATCATATCATAACCTTCTGTATCTTGAATATCTGTAAAAACTTTATCAATAATAGCCGGCTCTTGACTTTTATAAATTTCTGAAGAATCTTTAAAACATTTATTAGAATTTGGACCGGGTTGAATAGGTGTTACCTTACCAATAATAACATCACCATTTTCGACAATAGTTTCTTCAGGTACATAACCTTTATCATTTAATTTATCATAAACAGCATGACGAATACCAGCTAATTTAGTAGGATCTGGTTTCATAAATATATCATCCTGAGAAGTAGATTGATTTTTTTCAATTTTACTTTGCCATTTTTTCAAAGATGAAGAACGGAATAATCCTCTTTCGATTGAAGTCTGATTAAAAATTAAGGAATCTTCTTGATTATAACCAGTATAAGTACCAATCATAACAACAGCATTTTCTCCACATGGTAAAATATCAGCATGTACATATTTTGCTATTTTAGTATTTACAAGTGGTTTTTGGGTATGATATAAAATGTAACTAATATCTAATCTATCACGATAATTTGATGTGTAAATACCCATAGCTTGACGACCTTGTGCATATTGGAAAATATTTCTTGGACCTTGATTATGATTAGCAAAGGGAATATTACCAGCGATAATACCCTCAGTCATAATAGGATGTATTTCACAATGTGTAAAATCTTGAATTA
>VFQS010002728.1_pt1 | contig 14126 bp, 12 predicted proteins | sample 3512361 | NCBI WGS metagenome assembly VFQS01 (sample SAMN10412375, study PRJNA504923) | tailings metagenome | isolation source: Relicate 1 Philex TSF3 active mining | place: Philippines
TCGCGCTCGTCCCACTCGTGGGCGGCGGGACGAATCACGTCGACGGCGAACTCGTGGATCCAGTCCTTCAGTTGTTGTTGTTCGTCAGACAGCGAGAGCGAGAAGTCGGGCATTCCCCCAAGTTACCAGCGGGTAGCCGAGTCGTTCGCGTCGCGCGCACAGTCAGCCGCGGCGCGAACCGCATGGCTCAGCCGCGGCGCAGCGTGGTGCCGGCCTTGGTCGTCTCGACGATCCAGCCTGCGTCTTGCAACTCCACCCGCAAGGCGTCGGCCGTGGCGAAGTCTTTCGCTGCACGCGCCGCATCGAGCGCCGCCGCTTTGGCCTGCGCGTCGTCGTCGGCCGGTGCCGCCTGCCCGAGAGGAAGACCGAGAGCTCCGCACATCTCGTGCACTGCGGCGACCAGACCCGCGGCGCTCGCATCGCCCGAATCGATCGCGGAGTTGGCGCGGCGCACCGTGTCGAAGACGTGCGCCATCGCGTTCGGCGTGTCGAGGTCGTTGTCCATCACCTCGACGAATCGCGCGAGCACCGCTTCGTCGGGTGCGCCGCGCAATGCCGTGCTGCGCGCCGCGAACGCGTCGAGCCCGGCGAGCGCCTTCACCGAGGCGTCGATGTTGTCTTGCCCCACCTTCACCGGCGAGCGGTAGTGCGTCTGCAGAAGCAGCATGCGATACGCGCGCGCGTCATAACGATCGAGCAGGTCGAGCAAATTCGTCACGTTGCCGAGGCTCTTTGACATCTTCTCGCCTTCGGCGTCGACGACGAATCCGTTGTGCATCCAGTGGCGAGCGAAGCCTTTGCCGAGCGCCACGGCTTGGGCGCGCTCGTTCTCGTGGTGCGGAAACCGCAGGTCGGCACCGCCGCAGTGCAGGTCGAATCCTTCGCCAAGCAACTCGAGGCTCATCACCACGCACTCGCTGTGCCAGCCGGGTCGGCCCGCACCCCACGGCGACGGCCACGACGGCTCGCCGGGCTTGGAGAACTTCCACAACGCGAAGTCGGCCGGATGACGTTTTTCTTGCGCGCCGAGCACGTCGCGGTCGCCGCCGCCCGCGAGCATGTCTTCGAGTGACTGGTGCGCGAGCGCGCCGTAGTCGGGTACCTTCTCCACCGACAAATAGACGCCGTCGCTCGTCGTGTAGGCGGCGGAGCGCGCGACCAGTGTGGAGATCATGCCCACCATCTGCTCCACGTACTCCGTGGCGTGCGGAACATCGCTCGGACGCTTGACCCCGAGGCGCTCCATCGCATCGAACCACACCGACTCGCACTTGTGCGTGATGTCTTGCCACGCGCGACTCTCGCGATTGGCACGGTCGATGATCTTGTCGTCGATGTCGGTGATGTTGCTGACGAGTCGCACCTCGATGCCGCGCCACTCGAGATACCGGCGCAAGATGTCGTAGACGAGCGTCGCGCGACCGTGACCCAAGTGCGGCGGCCCGTACACCGTCGGGCCGCACAGGTAGATGCCGAGCTTGCCTGGCTCGCGCATCGCGAGCGGTTTCAGTTCGCGCGTGAGGGTGTCGTAGAGCGCGAACACGCATCAAGCCTACGAATCACGCGTCGCCACTACCGTTGAGAGAGCATGTCGAACGAATCTCCGACGCGCAGAGTGCCAGAAAAACCGTCGCTCGCCGGTGTGGAGCAGCGATTCGTCGAACGTTGGGATGCCGATCGCACGTACGCCTTCGACCGCGGCGCCACCCGCGACCAGGTGTTCGCCATCGACACGCCGCCGCCCACCGTGAGCGGCTCGCTGCACATGGGGCACGTCTTTTCTTACACGCACACCGACACGATCGCGCGCTACCAGCGCATGCGCGGCAAGCACGTCTTTTATCCGATGGGATGGGACGACAACGGCCTGCCCACCGAACGGCGCGTGCAGAACTATTTCGGGGTCACCTGCGACCCGTCGCTGGCGTACGTTGCGGGGTTCGTGCCGCCGTTCCGCGGCGACCCGCCCAAAGACCACAAGGCGGTGCCGGTGTCGCGACCAAATTTCATCGAGTTGTGCGACGAACTCACCGCGCAAGACGAGAAGGTGTTCGAAGATCTCTTCCGGCGGCTCGGCTTGTCGGTCGACTGGTCGCTCTTGTACACCACCATCTCCGAGCACGCGCGGCGCACGTCGCAGCGCGCATTCCTCGACAATCTCGCGCGAGGCGAGGCATACACGCAGGAAGCACCGACGCTCTGGGACGTCGACTTCCGCACCGCCGTCGCACAAGCCGAGTTGGAAGACCGCGAGCGCCCAGGCGCGTACCACGCGGTCGCGTTCCACGGGCCGATCGGCGGCTCGGGCGCGGGCGGCGACGTCGTTATCGAGACCACGCGTCCTGAGTTGATTCCTGCCTGCGTCGGGCTCGTCGCGCACCCCGATGATGCGCGATATGCGCCGCTCTTCGGCAAGACGGTGCGCTCGCCGCTCTTTGACGTGGAAGTCGGCGTCTACCCACACCCGCTCGCCCAACCCGACAAGGGCACCGGCATCGCGATGATCTGCACGTTCGGCGACCTGACCGACGTGGTGTGGTGGCGCGAGTTCAACCTGCCGACGCGGGCGATCATCGGTCGCGACGGACGCATCATCGCCGAACCACCGTCCGCAATCGTCGGCGAGGCTGCTCGCGCGCACTACGCGACGCTCGCCGGCAAGTCGGCGAAGCAGGCGCAGACCGCCATCGTCGAGATGCTGCGCGCGTCGGGCGACCTGCGCGGCGAACCGAAGGCGATCACCCACCCGGTGAAGTTCTACGAAAAGGGCGACCGTCCGCTCGAGATCGTCACGAGTCGTCAGTGGTACATCCGCAACGGCGGACGCGACCGCGTGCTGCGCGACGCTTTGCTCGCGCGCGGCGAAGAGATGTCGTGGCATCCCGACCACATGCGCCATCGATACTCCAACTGGGTCGAAGGCCTGAACGGCGACTGGTTGATCTCGCGCCAGCGCTACTTCGGCGTGCCGATTCCTGCGTGGTACCGCGTCGGCGCCGACGGCCAGCCCGACTACGACTCGCCGCTCGTGCCGTCGCATGATCGTCTGCCGGTCGACCCGAGCGTCGACGTGCCCGAGGGATTCGTCGCCGCGCAGCGCGGTGTGCCGGGCGGTTTCGTCGGCGACCCCGACGTGATGGATACGTGGGCCACTTCGTCGCTGACTCCGCAGATCGCCTCGCACTGGGCCGACGGCGATGATCTTTTTGCGCGGGTGTTCCCGATGGACATGCGGCCGCAAGGGCACGACATCATCCGCACGTGGCTGTTCTCCACCATGGTGCGCTCGCACTTCGCGCACGGCGGTGTGCCGTGGCGGCGCGCTGCACTGTCGGGTTGGATTCTCGACCCCGACCGCAAGAAGATGTCGAAGTCGAAAGGCAACGTGGTCACGCCGATCGATCTGTTCGACAAATACGGAAGCGACGCGGTGCGCTACTGGGCGGCGTCTGCGCGACCGGGAGTCGACACGGCATTCAGCGAAGACCAGATGAAAGTCGGCGGCAAACTCGCCACCAAGCTGCTGAACGTGACCAAGTTCGTGCTCGCGTTCGAGTGCGACGACGACGGCAGCGCAGGTGCGCAGCCCGGCAGCGCCGTCACCGAGCCCATCGACCGCGCGATGCTCGCCCGACTCGCCGCAGTCGTCGGCGACGCGACGGCCGCATTCGACGAACTCGACTACGCCCGCGCACTCGAGCGCACCGAGCAGTTTTTCTGGTGGTTCTGTGACGACTACGTGGAGTTGGTGAAGGCGCGCGCCTACGGAAGAGTTGGCGCCGACGGTGCACCGGCGAAGTTCGCCGACTGCACGCCCGACGAACGGTCGGCGCGTCGTGCGCTGCACCGCGCGTTGAGCGTGATGCAGCGACTCTTTGCGCCGCACATTCCGTTCTGCACCGACGAAGTGTGGTCGTGGTGGCAGTCAGGCAGCGTGCACCGCGCCGCGTGGCCGGCTGCTGCGCAAGGCGACGCCGGCAGCACCGAGCTCTTGCTCGACACCGCGAGCGCCGTGCTCTCCGAAATCCGTCGCACGAAGACCGAAGCCAAAGTGTCGCAGCGCGCGGGTGTCGCACGAGTCGTCGTCACCTGCGGTGCAGAGCAGTCTGCAGCGGTACGCGCAACACAGTCCGACATCGTGCGCGCCGGCAGTGTCGCGGAGTTCGCGGTGGTGGCATCCGACGGCGCTGCTGAGGATTCCGGAATCCACGTTGCCGTCACGCTCGCTGCTACATGAGCACCGCACGATTCGACAAGCGGCCGCGCTCGCACACCATCGTGCTCGTCGCCAACGTGCTGGTGGCAGCCACCTTGATCGTGGTCGGCGTCGCCGTCGTGTGGGCAAACAACAAAGTCGGCGAGCGTCTCGTGGTGAATATCGATGGTGCATCGCCCGCGACGCCTGGGGCCACTACCTCCGAGGGCTCGCCGGTCGAAGAATGGAATCTCGACACGAGCGGCTTGCGCGCGGAGAATTTCCTCCTCACCGGTTCGGACAACGGCGCGTGCCCCGACAAGGGTGACGGCACGGCGGGCGGCATCGGCGACCGCACGTCGTTCGGCGAGCGCAGCGACACGATCATGGTGCTGCGCGTCGACCCGGCCGTGAACGACGTGGCGGTGCTGTCGTTTCCGCGCGACCTGTGGGTGAACATCGCGGGCACCACGCGCCAGGCTCGCATCAACACCGCATTCGACGCCAAGGATCCGTCGCGGCTCATCCGCACCATCGACGACAACTTCGGCGTGCCCGTCGACCACTACGTGAACGTCGACTTGTGCGCGTTCAAAGAAATCGTCAACTCGGTCGACGGCGTGAAGATTCCCTTCGCACACCGCACCAAAGATGAGAAGGTCGGCCTGCGCGAAGTCGGGCCCGGATGCGTGGAGTTGCGCGGCTCGCAAGCGCTCGCCTACGTGCGCTCGCGTTCGGGCTACCGCTACTACGACGAGACCAAACAGAAGTGGGTCGCCGACCCGACGGGCGACATCGGGCGCATCAACCGCCAGCAAGATTTTCTGCGCCGCTCGATGCAGCGCGCACTCGACCGCGGCACGACGAACCCCGCCACCGCCAACGCACTACTCAACGTGGCGCTGCAGCGCGTGATCACCGACGACCAGTTGACGCCGCGCGATTTGCTGCGTCTCGCCCAGGCGATGCGCACACTCGACACGCGCGGCGTCAACTCGTACACGATCGAGTGGTCGATGCGCCGCATCGGTGCGGAGTCGGTGCTCATCCCCGTGAAAGACACCGACTCAATGCGCGAGATCATCGCCATCTTCCGCGGTGAGGCGACGGCGGCGGGCAATGCTGGCGCGACTGATGCTTCTAGTGGTGACGCGTCTGACTCGTCGACCACCGGCGTGTCGGGCACCGCATCGCTTGCCATCGTGCCGATCGTCGGGCTGCTTGCCGAGGTGCTCGCTGCCGACAACACGGCTGCCGACGACGCGTCGACCACGACCACCGTGCCGGTCGTCGCGCCGCAACAGCAGCGTCTCGGCGTGTTCCCTCCCGACGACCCGGCCTGCCGATAACTACACTCGCCACGGGAACCACCGTGGAATTCATCGACATCGTCGTCGTCATCGTCGCCTATCTGCTCGGCACGTTCCCCAGCGCCGAACTCGTCGCTTCACGATTCGGAAAAGAAATCACCAAGGTCGGCTCCGGAAATCCCGGTGCGTCCAACGTCATCCGCGAACTCGGCTGGAAGGCCGGCATGACCGTCTTCTTGCTCGACATGGCGAAGGCGGCAATCGCCGTCGGCATCGCGTGGGCGGCGAGCGGCGAGCAGCGCGGCGCGCTGAGTTACGCGGCGATGTGCGGGGCGATCGTCGGGCACGTGGCGCCGGTGTTCCGCAAGTTCAAAGGCGGCAAGGGTGTCGCGTCGGGTGGCGGTGCGCTGTTCGTGCTCTTCCCCGAGGTGAGCGCGGTGCTCTTCGTGTCGTGGTTCGTGATCAGCAAGGTGACACGCAAGGCATCGGTCGCGTCGCTCGCCATCACCGTGGCGACACCCATCGGCATGGTGATCGACGGCGCCGAGCGCTGGGAGCTCTACGTTGTGCTCGGTGTCGTGGCGTTCGTGATCGTGAAGCATCTGCCCAACATCCGCCGCCTGCGATCAAAGACCGAGCCGTCGCTGTAGCGGGCGCCGATGCTCGACGTACTCAACCAAGCGTTTGACTGGCTGAAAGATTTCTCGTCGTCGCCCTGGTTCTATGCGATCATCTTCGTGATCGCGGTGCTCGATTCGGTGCTGCCCATCGTGCCGAGCGAGACGCTCGTGATCATCGGCGGCGTGAGCGCGGGGCTCGGCAACTTGTGGATTCCACTCGTGATCGTGTGTGCGGCGAGCGGCGCATTCATCGGCGACAACATGAGTTATCTCATCGGGCGCGAGGCGAGCGACTGGGTGATGCGCAGGCAGAACCGCACCGAAAAGGGCGCCAAGCGCATGGCGGCAATCGTCGAGCAGGTGCACGAGCGCGGCGGCCTCTTGCTCATCACGGCGCGCTTCATCCCCGGCGGTCGCACCGCGCTCACGCTGTCGTGCGGAGTCACTCGCCAGCCGCGACGATGGTTCGTCGGATGGGCGGCAGTCGCGGCGATCATCTGGGGCCACTACGCGGCGCTGCTCGGTTTCATCGGCGGAAAGTCGTTCGAAGAAAACCACACGCTTGCATTCATCATCGCGTTCGTCACGGCGTTCAGCATCACCGCGCTCATCGAAGTGGTGCGCTGGGCGCTGAAGCGCGCCAGATACCGTCAAACTGCATGACGTTGCGCCTGAGCGTCGACGAAAAGGCGTGGCGCGACCATGTTCGTCGTACGGTGCTCGCGCTCGGCGACGTGATGCCCGTGGTGAAGGGCAACGGCTACGGATTCGGGCGCTCGGTGTTGATGTCGCACGCTGCCGCAATCGCGCGCGACGTGGCGGTCGGGAGTGTGCACGAGTTGGGCGACGTGCCGGATGCGATGCGACCTTTCGTGCTCACCCCCGTCGGCGTCGGCGTCGATGCCGCAATCGGCAACACAGTCCGACGCGATGCCGTGCTCACCGTGGCGGCACCGCACGACCTGCAGCAGTTGGGCCGCATCGGTGCACGCAATCCGGTGGTGGTGAAGCTGCAGTCTTCGATGCACCGCTACGGCGTCGAGCTCTCTGGTGCCACCGCGCTGCGCACGCAGGCCGAGCGGCTCGGCCACGAAGTGGTCGCGTGGTCGGTGCATCTTCCGCTCGCGGGCAGCGACACCGAGCGCGTCGCAGAAGTCGCGTCAATTGCGAGCGGGTTGTCGACCGACATTCCGCTGCACGTGAGCCATGTCGGTGAATCAGCTGCGTCGTTGCGCGACGCCGTTGCTCATCGCCTGGTGGTGCGCACGGGCACGCATTTGTGGCTCGGCGACAAATCGATGCTCGCACTGCATGCCGATGTAATCGCAGTGCGCGTCGCTACTGCCGGTGCCGCCGGATATCGCGCGACGCCGGTCGTGCGCGATGCGCGACTCGTCATGGTCGGTTGCGGATCGAGCCACGGAGTCGGCGCGCTCGATGACGGACGCAGCCCGTTCCACTTCGGTCGCCGACGACTGGAGATGCTCGAGGCGCCGCACATGCACACCACGATGCTGATGGTGAACGATGCACCGTGTCCGCAAGCAGGCGACTGGATCGATGTGCAGCAGCCGCTCACGCGCGTGCATGTAGACGTGATCGCCTGGCGCTGACGCGCGCCGCTTCAGGTGACCCGGCTGCCCGATACCTTTGCCGCGCGGTAGTCACCGCTTGCCACCAAGTCGCGCACGCGCGTGAACCCGTCGTACACCTCGCGGAAGCTCGTGGCTAGTGGCGACATCGCCAACCTGATGCTCGACGGCTCGCGATAGTCGGGAATCACCTTCACCATCTCGCGCATCGCGACCGCAATCTGCTTTGCGTCGGGATGCCGCAGCGTCACGTGCCCGCCGCGGCGCGCTGGGTCGCGAGGCGTCACCAACTCGAACCCGAGCGGCGCGAGCCACGCATCGTGAAGTCGCACCATCATGTCGGTGCCGAGCGCGGCCTTCGCTGCGATCGCTGCGAGACCCGCCTCGGCGATCATCCCGAACGATGCCTCGATGCAACGCATGCCGACGATCGACGGGCTCGCGATTTGGAAACCGCGAATGCCGTCGGCGCGCTCGAAACCCTGGCCCATCGCGAACTGGTCGCGCTGTGCGAACCATCCCTGAATCGGCACGCGCAGCGAACTCTGCAATCTGCGGTTCACGTACAGCCATGCCGGCGCACCCGGGCCCGCGTTGCCGTACTTGTAGGTGCAGCCGACCGCGAGGTCGACGTCGTGTGCATCGAATCGCATGTCGACAACCCCGACCGCGTGGCTCGCATCCCACACCACGAGCGCGCCGGCATCGTGCGCCATCTTGGTGAGTCGCTCGACGTCGTGCAGCGCGCCCGAGCGGTATTGCACCACCGACAGCGTCACAAGTGCGGTGCGCTTATCGATGTATTGAGCGAGCATCTCGTCCGTCACGTATTCCTCGCCGGCCTCGTCGTCGATCAGCACGAGACGCTTGCCGTGTCGTTCGCATAACCCTTCGAGGATGTAGCGGTCGGTCGGAAAATTCGCCGTGTCGCTCACCACCGTGTCGCGGTCGGGCCGCGCACGAATCGCCGCGTCACACAGCTGGTAGAAGTTCACGCTCGTCGTGTCGACCGCCAGCACCTGGCCGCTCGCCGCGCCGAGCGATGCCGAGCCGATCAAATCGCCGACGCGTTGCGCTTCGTCGATCCAGTGCGACCATCCCGCGACGAGTTCGCCTCCCCACTCCTGCGTGAGGTATCGCTGCACCGCTTCCACCGTGCGCTTGGGCAGGCGACCGAGCGAGTTGCCGTCGAGATAACACACCTCGGGGTCGGCGACGACGAATTCGTCTTTGTAGCGCGCGAGCGGGTCGGCCGCATCGAGCGCGTCTGCTTCTCGCATAGTGTCACCTTATGTCCGAGCGCGCGACAACGTATTCCACCTATCTCTCGGTACCGCAATTACTCGACTTGCAGTCACCGCGCGACGGTGCGCCGGAGCACGACGAATTGTTGTTCATCGTTATCCACCAGACGTACGAATTGTGGTTCAAGACGCTGCTGCACGAGTTCTCGCGTGCCGGCGAGTGCCTGCGCTCAGGCCAGTCGCACGATGCGCTCGCCACGCTCGGGCGAATTCGCACGATTTTCAAGACGCTCGTCAGCCAGGTCGACATTTTGGAGACGATGACCCCGCTGCAATTCGGCACGTTTCGCGACCGGCTCGACGCAGCGAGCGGATTTCAGTCGGCGCAGTTCCGCGAAATGGAGATCGTGCTCGGCCGTCGTGACCGTGGGATGCTCGCCAGTTTCGCCGGCGATTCGCCGGAGCACGCGCGTCTCGAAGCAGCCCTTGCGCGGCCCAGCGTGTGGAGCGATGCGCTCGCCTACCTCGCCGTGCGTCGTCACCCGATTCCGCAGAGCGTGCTGCGCGCCGACCCGAGCGAACCGTACGCGCCGAATGATTCGCAGCGCGACGAAGTGCAGGCCGCGTTGCTGCATGCGTACCGCGACGACGCCGAGGCTGCGCTCGTGCTGGAGCGGCTGGTTGACATCGACGAAGGCTTGCAGGAGTGGCGCTATCGCCACGTGAAGATGGTCGAGCGCACGATCGGCCGCAAGTCGGGCACCGGCGGTTCGTCGGGCGCGGAGTATCTCGCGTCGACGCTCTTTCGGCCGGTGTTCCCCGACTTGTGGTCGGTGCGCAATCGCTTTTAGATGACGACCGACTGGAACCCGCTCTTGCGCGGCGAGTTCGAGAAGCCGTATTGGAAAGAGCTGCAATCGTTCGTGCGCCACGAGCGCGAGCAACACGCCGTGTATCCGGCGCACGGTGATGTCTTTGCCGCGCTGCACCGCACTCCGTACGCCGACGTGAAGGTGTTGATTCTCGGACAAGATCCGTACCACGGACCCGGGCAGGCGCACGGCTTGTGCTTCTCGGTGCAGCACGGCGTCGCGGTGCCGCCGTCACTCGCCAACATCTTCAAAGAGTTGCGCGATGATCTCGGTGTGAAGCCACCAGGGCACGGCAACTTGCAACCGTGGGCCAGTCGCGGAGTGCTGCTGCTCAACGCCACGCTCACCGTGCGCGCCGGACAAGCGGCGTCGCACCAAGGACGGGGCTGGGAGACGTTCACCGACCAAGTCATTCGCGCGGTGAACGACAAGCCGTTCGTCGTGTTCGTCTTGTGGGGAGCATATGCGCGCAAGAAGAAGTCGCTCATCGACACGACGCGGCACGCGGTGATCGAGTCGGCACATCCGTCGCCGTTGTCGGCGCACAACGGCTTCTTCGGCAGCAGGCCGTTCTCGCGCGTGAATGCCGCCCTGCGCGACGCCGGACTGTCCGACATCGATTGGCGCCTCGACTGACCGCTACATTTTTCGCATGGGTTCCGTGCGTCGACACGTGCAAATCGATCGCGACCCCGACACCGTTTGGCGTCTCGTCGGCGATCTCGCGCGCCAGCACGAGTGGTTTCCGTTGAGCAGCTGCCGCGTCGAAGGAAAGAAACGGTGGATCACGCTGCGCAGCGGTATCACCTTCGAAGAAGACATCGTCACGCACGATCATTCGCTGCGTCGATTCCAATACCGAATGGTCGGCAACCCCGGTATCACCGCGCACCTCGGCACTTGCGACGTGCTCGATGACGGCCGCGGCGGCAGCATCGTCGTGTATTCCACTGACATGGAGCCCGAAGCGCTCGCTCTCGTGATCGGCGGAGCAGCGGGCGAAGGGCTCGCGAACCTCAAACGAATCTTGGAACACGCGTGAGCAGGAAACTCTGATGGGCCGCAAAATTCTCTTCATCACCACCGACCAGCAGCGTTACGACGCGCTCGGCTGCAACGGCGGCAGCATCGCGCGCACTCCCGTGATAGATGCGCTCGCCCGCAACGGCATCGTCTACGACCGCGCACATCCGCAGAACGTAGTGTGCATGCCGTCGCGCAGCACGATGCTCACCGGCCAACACGTGAGCACGCACGGCGTGTGGATGAACGGCGTTCCGCTGTCGTCCGACGCACCGAGCATCGCTAGCGATTTGCGCCGTTCGGGATACCGAACTGCGCTGATCGGCAAGGCACACTTCGAGCCGTTCATCGATCCGTTCTTGCGTTTCGCCGAGAACCGCATCGGCTCGGGCGGGCTCGAGACCGAGATGATTGTCGGCGCCGACGGACTGCCCGCGCCGCACCGCGGATTCGAGCACTTCGCGCTCGCCACGCACGGCGGACTCGGGCCGTTCCACTATGCGCGATGGTTGCGCGAGAAGAATCCCGCGGCCGCAGCGATGTTCTTCCAGGTGCTCGACCAACAGTTGCAGGTGAATGCGGGCGGTGGCGGCGACACCGGTGCGCCGCAGGTGAAACACAACGAGATTCCGCGCGAGTGGTATCACACCGAGTGGGTGGCCGACCAGACGATTGCGTGGCTCGGCACGCTGCCCGCTGACGCGGACTGGTTCTGCTGGATGAGTTTCCCCGACCCGCACCACCCGTGGGACCCACCGAAGTCGGAGTTGGGTCGCGTCAACTGGAAAGATCTCGATCTTCCGCCCGGATACATCGAAGATGCCGCGCAGCGTGAGCGAGTGCTCGACGACAAGCCTCGCCACTGGCGCATGTGGTACGACGGCACATTCATCTCCAACTATGAGGCACCGTCGAAGTGGGTGCCGAGCACGCTGACCGCCGACAACGTGCGCGAGATCAACGCGATGGCACACATCGAGAACGAACTCATCGACGAAGCGATCGGTCGCGTGCTGTCGTCGATCGACGCGCGTGGTTGGGGCGATGATCTCGACGTGCTTTACACCACCGACCACGGCGAATTGCAGGGCGACTACGGGCTCATGTTCAAGGGCCCGTACCACGTCGACTCGTTGATGCGACTGCCGCTCATCTGGCGGCCCGCCGCTTCGGCCAAGGTCGCGCCGTCACGAGTGTCGGCGCCGGTCGGCCTCGTCGCGCTCGCATCAACTTTCGCGTCGATCGCCGGACTTCCGCAACCCGAGTACGCCGAGTCGGCGCGCCTGCCGCACGACGACCGCGAGGCGGCTGGGCTCGGCCACGAACGAGTGCTCACCGAGTGGGACAGCGTGCTCTTCGGAAAGATCGTCGGTGCGCGCACCATTTGCCGCGACGGATGGGTGTGCACTGCGATGCTGCCGGGCACCGTGCACGACGGCACCGAGGGCGAGTTGTACGACCTCGTGCACGATCCGCTGCAACGCATCAATCTGTGGAACGACCCGCGGCACATCGCGCAACGAGATGCGTTGCTCGACGACATGTGGTCGTCGCTTCCCGCGCGAGTGCTACCGCTGCGCGCGTGCGACGCGCCGGTCTGATCCGCGCGACGCACCGGTCTGACCCGCGCGATGCCCGCTACTCTCGTCAGTCACGCGTGATGACTACTCAATCAGATGTTCTCATCGTCGGTGGCGGCATCGTCGGACTCGCGACCGCTCTCAACTTGCTCGAGAAGCGACCGGGGCTGTCGCTCACGCTTCTCGAAAAAGAGCAGAGTGTGGCAAGCCACCAGACCGGCCACAACAGCGGCGTCATCCACTCGGGTCTCTACTACCGACCCGGCTCGCTGAAGGCGTCGCTCTGCGTCGAGGGATACCGGCGAATGCTCGACTTCTGCCGCGAGCATGCGATTGCCCACGAAGTGTGCGGCAAGGTGGTGGTTGCCACAAGCGACGACCAGGTCGCGCAACTCGACGAACTTGAGCGGCGTGGCACGGCGAACGGTCTCGGCGGATTGCGACGGCTGACCGCGCAGGAGATTCGCGAGCGTGAGCCACATTGCGCGGGAGTCGCGGGATTATTCGTTCCGCAGACCGGCATCGTCGACTACGTGGCGGTCGCCGAGGCAATGCGCCATCGCATCGCCGCTCTCGGCGGTCGTGTTGTGCTTGGGTGTCGCGCCGATTCGATTAAAGCGGGCGAACGTGAAGTGGTCGTGCGTTCGTCGGGTGCGGATTTCACGGCGCGCCATGTCGTGACCTGCGGCGGATTGCACTCCGACCGCCTCGCCCGACAGACGATCGACGATCTCGACCTGCGCATCTTGCCGTTCCGCGGCGAATATTTCGTCTTGCGCGAGTCGGCGCGCACGCTGGTGCGCAACCTCATTTATCCGGTGCCCAACCCGGCATTCCCTTTTCTCGGCGTGCACTTCACGCGGATGATCGACGGCTCGGTGGAGTGCGGGCCGAATGCGGTGCTCGCCTTCGCCCGCGAGGGCTACGGCAAGACGACGTTGCACACCCGCGACCTCGCAGAGACGCTCGCGTGGCCGGGCTTTCGCCGGGTTGCCGCGAAGTATTGGCGCACGGGGTTGGGCGAATATCGCAGGTCGTTTTCCAAGCGGGCATTCGTGAGCGCACTGCAACAACTGATTCCCTCAGTTACACGAGACGACTTAATTGCGGCTCCTTCAGGCGTGCGGGCGCAAGCCTGCGACGCGCACGGAAACTTGCTCGACGACTTCGCCCTGCGCGAGTCGCGCCGCGTGACACACGTGTGCAATGCGCCTTCGCCGGCCGCGACCGCGTCGCTCGCCATCGGCGACTATGTCGCCGCACGCGTCGTTACGCAACTCGACTGATCCGCGCGACGCACCAGTCTGAGCCGGCGCAGTGCCCGCTAACTAAACGGCCGGCACCTGCTGTGTGATGCAGTGGATTCCGCCGCCGCCGAACGCGAGCACTTCGCCGACATCAAGCCCCACCACTTCTCGCCCAGGGAACCACTCGGCAATCAACGCCAGCACGTCGTCGTCGGCCGCGTGGCCGCAGACGGGCACGATCACCCCGCCGTTCACCACGTAGAAGTTCGCGTACGGCACCACCACTCGCCGGCCATCGACCTCGCTGAACGGCAGCACGGGAATCTCGCGCACGGTGAAGCCGGCGTTCTCAGCGACGCGGCGATTCGCAAGCATGCGCTCGTGGTCGGGCTCGCGCGGGTCGTCGCAGCCCTGCATCACGAGCACGTCGCGTGACGCGAACG
>VFQS010002729.1_pt1 | contig 14123 bp, 8 predicted proteins | sample 3512361 | NCBI WGS metagenome assembly VFQS01 (sample SAMN10412375, study PRJNA504923) | tailings metagenome | isolation source: Relicate 1 Philex TSF3 active mining | place: Philippines
TCCTTCTTATCAACCTGGTATTGAATGGACAAGTAGAACAAGTGCTGCTGATAATTGGTGGTCTTCAGTTGCTTACGGTAATGGATTGTGGGTGGCTGTTAGTGGTGATGGTTCAGGAAATAGAGTAATGACAAGTCCAGATGGTATTACTTGGACAAGTAGAACAAGTGCTGCTGATAATATTTGGCTATCAGTTGCTTACGGTAATGGATTATGGGTTGCTGTTAGTGATAGTGGTTTGGGAAATAGAGTAATGACAAGTCCTGATGGTATTAATTGGACAAGTAGAACTAGTGCTACTAATAATGATTGGCGTTCAGTTTCCTATGGTAATGGATTATGGGTTGCTGTTAGTACTTCTGGTTCAGGAAATAGAGTAATGACAAGTCCGGATGGTATTACTTGGACAATTAGAACAAGTGCGGCTGATAATACTTGGCGTTCAGTAGCTTACGGTAATGGATTATGGGTTGCTGTTTCTGAGAATGGTACAAATAGGGTAATGACAAGTCCCGATGGTATTAATTGGACTAGTAGAACAAGTGCTGCTGATAATGGGTGGACTTCAGTAGCCTATGGTAATGGTTTATGGGTTGCTGTTGCATTTTATGGTACAGGGGATAGAGTAATGACTAGTCCGGATGGTATTACTTGGACAATTAGAACAAGTGCTGCTGATAATCAATGGTATTCTGTAGCTTACGGTAATGGATTATGGGTTGCTGTTAGTATTGATGGTGATGGAAATAGAGTAATGACAAGTCCAGATGGTATTAATTGGATAAGTAGAACAAGTGCGGCTAATAATGAATGGTATTCTGTAGCCTATGGTAATGGAATATTTGTTACTGTTAGTACAAATGGCACAGGAAATAGAGTAATGACATCTGGATTTTCTGCTGAAATTGGTCCAACTGGACCAACTGGTTCCCAAGGTACTCAAGGTTCACAAGGTCTAATTGGTTCAACTGGTCCAACAGGTGCAATTGGTCCTTCTTATCAATCTGGTATTGAATGGACAAGTAGAACAAGTGCTGTTGATAATAGTTGGAGATCAGTAGCTTACGGTAATGGATTATGGGTTGCTGTTGCAGATTCTGGTTCAGGAAATAGAGTAATGACAAGTCCGGATGGTATTAGTTGGACAAGCAGAACAAGCGCTGCTAATAATTACTGGCGTTCAGTTGCATATGGTAATGGATTATGGGTTGCTACTAGTATTGATGGTTCAGGAAATAGAGTAATGACAAGTCCTGATGGTATTAATTGGACAAGTAGAACAAGTGCTGCTAATAATACTTGGCAATCAGTAGCTTATGGTAATGGATTATGGGTAGCTGTTAGTTATTCAGGTTCTGGAAATAGGGTGATGACAAGTCCAGATGGTATTAATTGGACAAGTAGAACAACTCCAAATAATAATGAATGGTACTCGGTAGCTTACGGTAATGGATTATGGGTCGCTGTTTCTACTAATGGTACAGGTGATAGAGTAATGACAAGTCCGGATGGTATTATTTGGACAAGTAGAATAAGTGCTGCTGATAACGCTTGGGGCTCAGTTGCTTATGGTAATGGATTATGGGTTGCTGTTTCTGATAATGGTACAAATAAAGTAATGACAAGTCCTGATGGTATTAATTGGACAAGTAGAACAAGTGCATCCAATAATTACTGGACTTCAGTTGCCTACGGTAATGGATTGTGGGTTGCTGTTAGTTATACTGGTACAGGAAATAGAGTAATGACAAGTCCGGATGGTATTAATTGGACAAGTAGAACAAGTGCTGCTGATAATCAGTGGTGGTCAGTTGCCTACGGTAATGGATTATGGGTTGCTATTAGTGGTGATGGTACAGAAAATAGAGTAATGACATCTGGATTTTCAGAAATTAATGATGTACAAAATATTAATATAATGCAAGGAGGTAGAACAATTAATATGGGATTATCGGTACCAACTGGTAATATAATAGGTAGTACTGGGTCTACAAATATGACTAATGGTTTCATTTATATTCCAGGGGGAGAAGGACCACCAACTGCAACACCAGCAATAACATCTCCACCTTTTCCTTTATATTATGATTCTACTAATAATAAATTATTTATCTATAATAGCGTATGGTATTCAACTGCAGCTTTAACACCTCCTCCAGGTATTACTTGGACAAGCAGAACAAGTGCTGCTAATAATGCGTGGTATTCGGTAGCTTACGGTAATGGATTATGGGTTGCTGTTAGTTATACTGGTTCAGGAAATAGAGTAATGACTAGTCCAGATGGTATTAATTGGACAAGTAGAACAAGCGCTGCTAATAATCAGTGGTTTTCGGTTGCTTATGGTAATGGACTGTGGGTTGCTGTTAGTATTGATGGTTCGGGAAATAGAGTAATGACAAGTCCTGATGGTATTACTTGGACAAGTAGAACAAGTGCAGCTGATAATTCTTGGTACTCAGTAGCATATGGTAATGGATTATTTGTTGCGGTTAGTGTTGATGGTACAGGAAATAGAGTTATGACTAGTCCTGATGGTATTACTTGGACAAGTAGAACAAGTGCTGCTGATAATAATTGGATTTCAGTAGCCTACGGTAATGGATTATTTGTTGCTGTTTCTAATAGTGGTACAAATAGGGTAATGACAAGTTCCGATGGTATTAATTGGACGAGTAGAACAAGTGCTGTTAATAATCAGTGGTATTCAGTTGCCTACGGTAATGGATTATGGGTTGCTGTTAGTATTGATGGTTTTACTAATAGAGTAATGACAAGTCCAAATGGTATCAATTGGACAAGTAGAACAAGTGCTGTTGATAATGCGTGGTATTCAGTTGCTTACGGTAATGGCTTGTGGGTTACTGTTAGTCCAACAGGTTCAGGAAATAGAGTAATGACAAGTCCCGATGGTATTAATTGGACAAGTAGAACAAGTGCTGCTGAAAATAGTTGGTACTCAGTGGCTTACAGTAATGGATTATTTGTTGCTGTTAGTGGTGATGGTACAAATCAAGTAATGACATCAAGTTAAAAATTATATCAATATAATTAATTGGTTATAAAAAATTAATAACACCTTTGATTAAAGGAATCAATGAATTATATTTATGCAATGCTTAACTTACAAAAAGAATAATAAAATTATAAAAAAATAATTTTAAATAAATAATAAAATTTTAAAGATTATAAAAATTAATTTATTTTTTTGCATATTGTTTATCTGCAATTTTACCTGGAATAACTTTACCTTTTTGTTGAGTAAAATATTTAGTTTTAGCCTCAGCTAAATTAGCTTCAACTTTTCTAAATACATAATATCTATTTAAAAAAGAATATTCATAAGAACTTTTATTTATTTCCGAGGGTGTATAAAATTTATAAACATCGTTATAAAATTTCTTAGTCTTTTCTTCTTCTTCAATTTGACATGCTGTTTCTAAAAATGATCTATTATTATTAAACATATTTTCAAATGTATCTGTTTCAACTAATACTAAATTGCATTTTTCCTTCAATGATTTTATAATAAATTCAGAATAAACTAAATATTCGGTTATGTATACACCATCACCTGAAATCCAAGCCATATGAACATCTATAGCATTTCCTAATTTATTTTTATTATTTTCATCATATTTCTTTACAATATCAAAAAGTAATTTTTTCTCACCATTTTCATCATAATAAACAGTATGTTTATCCTTATCTTTTAATAATTCTCTTATCTTATCTCCATCAAAAGTTTCAAATATAAAATATCCTCCATCTCTTAAATACATATTAACATTAGTGCAAAAATTATCCCAACTATTTTCATCAGCTAATAAATAATGAATTGCAAAACTACAATTAAATCTATCAAATAATATTCTTTTATTATCAAATGTAAAATATTTTTCATATATTTTCTTTGTATCATTATTTAATTTACCAAATAGTTTAACTTGTTCATCATATTGAAGTAAATTTGCGGGACTACCTGTAATAAATTGCATTGGTGGAAAATTAGCATATTTTTTTCTGATATTCATATATCTACTTAAAGCACCATCAGCTGAATCAAACAAAGTTTCACTATCAGGATCAATTCCAACATATAATTCAACTAAAGCGTAATAAAATTTCATAATATCACCACCTCTACCACATCCAATATCAAATACTTTATATTGAATTTTATTATGATATACAGGATTTATATAAATGTAAATAACGTTTGATTTTATCCAATTGTGAAATGATCTCATATCTTTAACTAGTTCTGATTTTTTTTGATAGTAAACATTAAGGGCATTTTCTTTCTTTATAACAGAAAAATCTATTTTATTTCTAAATTTTTTAATATTTTTTTCATATAAATTATCAATAGATAATTCATTGAAATCTTCAATTAATACTGGATTATTTATACTTCTCCATACTTTATTTGCAATATCAATATAATTACCATATCTTTTTTGATATTTTTGAACAGATTCTGTTTTGTCAAACCTCGTTTTAATAGGTATCCATCTAAATTTATCATTAATATCATCATTTAAATGATATATAAATTCAACAACTGTTTTATCACTAATTTGTTTGCCGTCAGCTGAACGAACTTCACCTGTTTCGTCAAGATATATATATGCTTGGTAAATACCTTCTTCTTTATTAAATAATATTGGTTTTTCTACACCTTTAATATTTTGACCTACAAATAAATTACAAATTTGATAGGGTTTATTTTTAATAACATCATTTACTGAATTATCATAAATAGTTAATATTTTTCCTGTTATTTTATCTTTTTCAAATTCAACATAAAAATCAACTGAATTTTTAGTAGGTGGTTTCCATTTATAATCAAAATATTTAATTTTATCTTGTTCTACAACATATTTTTGTTCTTGTGGTTGATAAATTAAACCATCTAATAAATATGGACATTTAAAATTACTTTCATTACTAAATAATTTCCATAAGAAATTAGAATATGTAAAAATTTCATTATCTTTTACACCATTTGTTTCTATAAAATATTTTCTTCTTACTAAAATTGTATTTTTTTTGGATTTTAATTCGTTGTCTATATCATCATAAAATTCAAATAAATTTTTTTTATGATATTCTATTATATCTTGTGTTTTTGTAATATCTATTTTTTTATTATCCTTTAAATATTTATGCGTATAACCGGTCTTATTAATACCACTTATAATATCATCTGCAAATTCTAATCTTCTTAATAAATTTGCCTCATCTCTAACATCTTTATTACAATGTATTAAACAATCAAAAACCATATAAATATATCTATTATTTTTAGATAAAAATATAAGTTCACCATCAATAATACTATTATTATATTTTTTATTAACGGTTAGTCCAGAATTTTTAACTATTAAATTTGTTGAAATTAAATAACATTTTTCATTTAATATAACCATAAAATATCGATCACCATCTGCTTTATCAGTAACTGCATATCTATTTGGTAATTGATCCACTACATGTTGAACTTCTAATGATATTGGTTGTCTACCATATAAATTTGTTTTTTTATTATCAATACCTAAAATACTTCTATAACTATCTAAAACATTATTTGTAATTGATTTAGTTATAATATAATTTGATTGTTGAATTACTTTTATAATAAATTCTGAAATAGAAAATAATTGTTGAACAAAATTTGATTTATCATTAATTTCACATTCAAGTTCAATCTCATAATTTAATGGATTTTTTTCAATAGAATTTATGCTTTGTGAAGTTCTTGTATTCGTTAGATCAAATGTAAAAATATTCTTATCCTTAATAATATAATATGAATTTCTTTCTTTTAATCTATAAAAGATATCATAATCATTTTGATCAAAATTATTATTTATTTTTTGTAATTTTTTTATTTCATCTTGTGTTACATTCTCCTCATTATCCATTTTTATTTTCATATAAATATCATCTAATTTTATGTAGGATGAATAATTTTTAATTTTTTTTATTAATTTAATATGTTTACTATTATCTAAATTTTCTTCCTTATCTTTAGTATTTAGAAATCCTACTAAAATACCAAATACTAAATGATTTTTTCTCATGTGAAGCATACCCATATATTCATTTATTTTATTTATATCAGTTATTGATAATCTATAATTAATAGTTTTACCAGGATTATTTTTTATTTCCTTCATCAACATAATTATATCTAATGATACTTCTGATTTTTTTTGATATTTTGGTTCATTTTTTTCAGTAATCTTAGATAATACACTATTTAATTGATTAAATTTATCTAGAGTTAAAAAATTACTACCAGAGTCTTTAGAACTAAAAAAGGATACTTCAAATTCATTAATTTTTTTATCGTATTCTTTAACAAGTTTATTAAGATCACTCGATTCTTCTTTTGTTAATAATTCAATTATATTCATATTAGTTATATATAATTACTTAATTTATATATTAATTTATATAAAAATCATTTTTTTTATAAATCTTATATATGTAAAATAATTGAATTATATATTAATTAATTAATTTATAAATATAATGTTACATGAAGGAGCTAGTATAATACCATTTTTAGAAATTAATGAAAATTTAGTAGTTGTTTTATTTGGTGATAGTAAGTATAATATCCATATGGATGCTGGCGGTCACGCTGAAAAAAATGAAACTATGTTTGATACGGCAGTTAGAGAAGGAAGAGAAGAAAGTCTTAATACTTTTGATATTTGTCCTAGTATTCTTAATAATTATGTTGAACTAAATGGTTATTATGGATTTTTTAATAAATATAACATAAATTTTGAAGATTTATCTTTTATTTATAATTATAATAAAAAAATTATTTATTCAGCACCAAATGTTCCTGAACATTGGAAAGAAACACAAACTATGTCTATTTTTACAATAGACTCATTGATTTCTAATAATTTAGACAATAATAATTATTATGAATGTTTTGATTATTTTAATGAACCTAAAATTATTCATTTTAGACCTATTGAATATATTCTAAAAGCTATTAATAAAAATATAATAAAAAAAAATGGAAATAAATGGAATATAGTAAATTTACCAAGTCTAAATATTATTCCAAAAAAAAATATAAATTCGTCACTCGAATTTTTAAATGGAACTATTTCTATAAATATTTTTTGATTTTACATTTACAATTATTTTTATAAAAATATATTTTTATGTATTAAATTATATGAATATTCAAAATTTTGATAACATTGTTATTGAAAGTTTTAAATCTACAATTCAAAAAATAGTTCCAAATATAAATATTAATAAAATAGTTTATAAAGAATTTCCAAATCAATCTATGTATATGAAAAATCATAAAATAACCTGTATTAAATCATCTAAAATTTATTATGCTATGAATAATCCAAAATTATCTAAAATAGAAGGATTTGTATTTAATGATATTTATATACAATCTTTAGAAAATGGTTCTTATAATTATGTAATATATAAAAATACTATTGATAATACTTTTCATATTGCTTATGGTAAAGTTACTAATGAAGCAGAATTAGGTGTTAAACATAGTATAATATCTAGAGGTTTCCCAATTTATTTAGCAGGTGAACTTTCAAAATCAGTTGTTAATATAACATGTTTTAAAAAAAAATATATAATTAAATATAGTTTTAATAGTAGTAATTTTAAAATAATATATTTTAGAAAAAAAATTTATAAACATTTAATCAAAAATAAATGTACAATATTAAATTATCAAGAAATTATAGATAAATATAAATTAGATAAAAGTGAAGCTGATATAAATGAAACAGATTTAACAAAAGAAAATTATGCAAATATTTTACATTTATTTTATGAAGATTTTATAAAACCTTTTGCTGAAAATATATTAAAAAAAATATCAGGATATGCTGAAGATAAATATTTATTAGAATTTGTCATATCTGAACAAGATGTATTTTCTTTTAATAAAAATCCAGATTTTTATGTTGGTTTACATGATTATTATTTTGAAGATGTTGAATGTTATGATTTAAAAACAAGAAAAAAAATTAATGAACTACGTAATATAAAAAACGAGCATATTGGTAGATTATGTATTAAGAAAACTGATAATATAGAATGTCCTCATGATAATGAAGAAAATAAATATGATATATTAGATGAATTATTCATACAACTAATATATCAATGGCCATTACTAAAAAGAGATAAATGTAAAACCTACACAGGAGATAAATTTAATTGTAATTGGCAAGGTGGCGACCAAGATATTTTTGACGATATTTATTTTTTATTAAACGATAATGGATTTAATTTAAAACATAATTATAAGTATTACTTTAATAAATGGTTTTGTAGATATATAACAGTTAATTATCAGGAATTATCAATATATGTTTGTAATGAATTATCTTGTGATGATAAATTTATTATATTAAATAATGAATTATCATGTGATGATAAATTAAGTATTAAAAATGAAGTTTTATTAATTAAATTATTATTTTATTACTATTTAAGGTTAGTTATACCTATTAATTATGAACAATGTAAAATAAAAAAATTGGATAAAATTGTAAGAAGATCCTATAAATTAACAATTAATAATGAAGAAATATTTTTAACATTTTCAAATATATATATTCCTATTTTAGAATATAGCGAAATTTATTATGATTATAGTAATAATAATAACATTTATGATCATAATAAATTAATAAATATAAAAGAAATAAAATTTGATAATAAATTTAAAATACCAACAAAACCATATATAACTATTGACACTGATGCAGAAAATCTACCAATACCTAGACCAATAATATCATTAAATTATAAAAAAAAATATTTAAAATATAAATCTAAATATTTAAATATTAAAAATAATTAATTTTTTTTATAAAAATTGAAAAAATATATTTATATACTTAATATTAATTAATAATTATAATGAATATTTCTAAGGAAAAATTATATTTTTCAAGTTTTTATGAACAATCTAAAACTGGTTATGCTACAATTTTAGATAAAAAAATAAAATTAGTTCCTGGTATTCTTCTTTATGAAAAAGGGATAATCAATATTGACAATATTATTTTAGATAATAATTATGTTAATTTGATTAATGAACAAATAAAATTGTATAACAAATTATATCATATTAATGAAAGGAATAATAAAATTGATTGATAATAATATTTAATAAATATAATTAAAATAAATTATAAAATAAATTATGTATAATATATTTATATATATATGAAAACATTAACAATTATAGTAATTCTAGTAATTCTAGTAATTTTATTTATGGTAATAATGAATTTTAATAAAAAAAGACAAGAAAAAGAATTAAATGATAATTTAAGATATATAATAAAATCAATAAATGAAAATCCAGAATTATTATTTAATTTATCTTATGATGAATTAGTAGAATTAGAGGAAGTATTAAGCTATTATTATTATAATCTAGGAAAAGAATTAGTATCAAATCAAACATATGATCAAATAAAAAATACTATTTCTAGAAAAAAATAGTATCATAAATAAATAAAAAAATATCATTAATAATCATATATAATTTACATCCATAAAATATAAATCTTTAATCTATTTTTTATATATTTAATCTTAATATAATAATTAATATTATTTATTAAATAAAATAAAAATAGATTAAATAATAAAATTATATATTAATAATAATATATAATGACTAATTTATTTGATGAATATAAACCAATAATATATAAACTTGAAAAAACTAATTCCCAAAAAATTTTAAATACAACGAATGATATTTTATTTTCAAACAATATTGTCTATCCTGAAATAAATCTTGGATTTCATCATTTTATACATGCAACAAAAGATAAAATGCAATTTATAAAAAGTGTTATAAGTGAATATCCGTTTATAATTTACAATTATAAAATTAATTTATTATATATATATATATATAATGGATACTTTTTATACTAAGTATATAAAATATAAAAGTAAATATTTAGAATTAAAAGGTTATAGTATAAATAGCATAACAAACGTGAAACATTCTACTTCTAATATCAACGGCACATACTTCACTAAATATATTAAAGAAAAAGGGCAATTAGGAGGTGTTAAACCATGTTGTGATGCAATTAGAATACCTAATATTACTATAGCTACAATTTTAAGAGAGTATGATTGTAATTATGAACAAATAGATACAACTTTTCATGAACTATTATCACAATTTTCCTATGATAAATTTATTAAAGCTAATAGTGGACAATCTAAACAACTAACAGTAAAAGATTTATTAGAAAAAAAGTTTCCATTATCATTTTTAATAAAATGTAATTTTCCTATAAGTGAATTAAATCAAGCAGGGGTTACTATTGACGAGTTAGAGAATGATGGTATTAATGCTACTGCTTTAAAACATGCTGGATATAATGCCGCTGATTTAAAACATGCTGGATATAATGCCGCTGATTTAAAAGTTGCTGGATTTAGTGCCACGGATTTAAAAGTTGCTGGATTTAGTGCCGTAGATTTAAAACGTGCTAATTTTAGTGGCATTAGTTTAAAAAGAGCTGGATTTTTTGGCCATGAATTACTAGCTGCTGGATATGATAAACAACATTTAAGAATGTCTGGATTTACTGAATATGCTAATTTTGATAGAACATATACTCATAAAGAACGTAGTACTGCCGCACAATTAAAATATGAAGGATGGGATCTCGCTGAATTAAAATCTGTTGGATTTGGTCTTTATAATTTAAAAGATGCTGGATTTAGCGCCGCTGAATTAAAAAATTCTGGATTTAGTCTTGCTGAATTAAAATCTGTTAATTTTAGTATTGCTAATTTAAAAGATGCTGGATTTAGTGCCGCTGATTTAAAAATCTCCGGATATAGTCTCGCTGATTTAATAGGTGCTGGATATAGGACCGCTGATTTAAAAGATGCTGGATATAAGGCCGCTGATTTAACAGTTTTGGGATATAGTATCGCTGATTTAAAAATTGGTGGATATAATGCCGCTGATTTAAAAGATGCTGGATTTAATATAGAAGAAATAGTAAAAGCTGGATTTAGTCTTGAAAATTTAACTGAATCGGGAGGATTTACTACAGACGAAGTAAAATCATTTGAAGTGAAAAAATTTAAAAGTGAAGGATTAAATGCAAAAGAAATAAAAGATAAAGGGTATAGTGCTATACATTTTTTAAATACAGGGTTTAGTGAGGATGGATTATTAATAGCAGGATTTAGTCGTGAAGATTTAATAAAAGCAGGATTTAAGGAGGAGAATATAACACTACAAATTGACAAAGATGTTCAATATAATTTAGATAATTTAGATGATTTAGTACGTATATTTAAGGTAGACCAATTAAGAGGCTTTGGGATTAGTGCAATAGAATTAAGAAAAAAATTTAATATAACAGCATTAAAAAATGCAGGGTTTACTGTAAATGAATTAAAAAATGCAGGGTTTACTGTACAACAATTAAAGGCAGTAGGGTTTAGTATACAACAATTAAAAAATGCAGGGTTTAGCGCAAAAGAATTAATAAAACATTTTAATTTAGAAGATTTAATAAGAGTGGGGTTTCGTACTCGAGATTTAGGGGAATTAGGGGTTACTTTGAAACATAGGTTCTAACGCCTTTGCATAATTATATAAAAAAGTATATGATGAAATATGATTAACTAATTTAAGTTCTAATCGTATGTTATATTAGGAATTAGACTTCACCCTTTCAGACGAACATATACAAATATACTATCCACGCCATGAATATTTATAAATGATTAATTATTAATAGTAATAATGACATATATTAAGCATGTATACTTTTATGGGTTAGTTTATTAAATATTAAACGGTATTACTTAATATGTAAAAATGTAAAAAATAAACTATTTATTTTACATAATGGTTAAATACATAAGAAATAAGAAACTAAAAAGATTATAAAAAGATAGTGGTAATTTTTTGTTATATACAATTCCTTATCATCTATGTTTTAATGCAATAGAACAATTGTTTAATCAAGTAAAACATTATATAAAATTAGATAAACCATAAACATTTATAAAATTAAAAAAAAGCCTATTAATTCAATTAATGAACAAAATAAATTATATAATCGTTTATATCATATTTGTGAAAGAAATTTATCTAGAAAATTTGATTGAGAATATATAATTAATATTTTTTTAATTAAATAAAATAAAAATTGATTAAATAATAAAATTATATATTAATAATAATATATAATGACTAATTTATTTGATGAATATAAACCAATAATATATAAACTTGAAAAAACTAATTCCCAAAAAATTTTAAATACAACGAATGATATCTTATTTTCAAATAATATAGCTTATCCAGAAATTAATTTAGGGTTTCACCATTTCATACATGCAACCAAAGATAAGATGCAAATCACAGAAAAATTTGAAAATAGAAAAAAGGTTTATTTAGTTACCTCTCTTTTTGAAAAAAATATAGATCAAAAAAAAAATGAAGAAGATTATTCAATTAATACAGCAATAAAATTATTTATAGAAAATAACATTGAAAAAAAATATTTAAATATTCTTAGTAGAGCATATTTAAAATTATGGGAAATGATTATTCAATTTGATTTAATTCCAGAAAAAGATAACTTTATATCATCACATTTAGCTGAAGGACCAGGATCTTTTATACAAGCAACTATTTTATATAGAGATTTACAAGAAAAATTAAAAAAAATAAAAACATCTAAAAATGATAAATATTACGCTGTTTCATTACATTCAGAAAATAAACATTTACTTATTGAACAAGAATTTATTGATTATTATAATAAAGAAAAACCAAAAAGATTACATGTTTTAGAAACTGTTTCTAAAGATGAAGCAAAAAAGGGTGGTGGTAATTTATCAGATGGAGATATTACTAAATTAAAAACAATTAATATTTTTACTGGAGGAGGTAGTGGTGTAAGTACTAAAGGGTTCTCTGAAGACTCTGATTTAGTCACTGCTGATGGTGGATTTGACTGGGAAAAAGAAAATTTACAAGAACAAGAAGCTTATAAATTAATTTTTGGTCAAATTGTAACTGCTCTTAAAATAAATAAAAAGGGTGGTAATTTTGTATTAAAAATTTTTGATACATATACAAGAAATACATTAAAATATTTAGAATTATTAAAGCAATTTTATGAAGAAGTATATATTTCAAAACCTTTTACAAGTAGAATTTCTAATTCTGAAAAATATGTTATTTGTAAAGGATTAATTAATAAATTAACGGCTTCAGAAATAAAAAAATTAGAGGAAATGGTTGAAACAATAAATAAAAATGAACAATATAATATAATTGAATTATTTTCAGAATATACAATAGATGAAAAAGCAATAAATCAGTATATTAAAATTAATTTAGAATTATCAAGATTACAATATATTGGAATAAATAACATAATTAAATTTATTAATCTTGATAATTACAATGGAGTAGATTATCATCAATATCTTGAAAATCAAATTAAAGCTTCTATTTTTTGGAATAATATTTTTCTTAACCCAAAAACATATAATAATGTTTATAAATATACTGAAAGTATAACTAAATCTGAAAAACTTCAAAGCAGAACAACTACATCAAAAAAAAAAAATAAAAATATAGAAATTAGTGAAAAATTAATTTCTTCAAATGAACAAATTAAATTAAATTTAAGTTAATTTTAATTAAGAATCCAATTCAACTATTTTTTCTTTTTTTATTTTTTCTTCACGTTCTTTTACTAATTTTTCTGAATTAAGAACACCATCTACATATTTTTCATTTAATTCATTTACTATATTATCATTTGCTTCCTGAAATGATAATTGTCCAACTTGTACTTTTCCAAATTTTTCTAACATACTTAATAAAGGTCGAATATCATGTCCCTGAACTATAATTCTACAAATTCTTTGATAGTTATCATAAAAATATTTATTTGAAGCTTCAACAATTTGCATCATTTTTCTTTTATCAGTATCATAAACAGCTTTATTTTGTAAACATATTCCCATTACATTAATTATGTGATCAGAAATACTAAGAATACTTTCTTGATTTAATTCAGTCA
>VFQS010002730.1_pt1 | contig 14116 bp, 12 predicted proteins | sample 3512361 | NCBI WGS metagenome assembly VFQS01 (sample SAMN10412375, study PRJNA504923) | tailings metagenome | isolation source: Relicate 1 Philex TSF3 active mining | place: Philippines
GCGCCCCGTCGGCAAGCCCGAGCAGATCAAGCCGAACACGCCACTACCCGGCATGCATCTCGGCTTCGTGCACGGGCCCGAGGATCTGCTCGTCGACGCCGAAGGAAATCCCTCGCGCATCGACAAGGCCTTCTCATGGGAGGCGCCGATCGCCGCCCATGGCCTGATGCAGATGGTGATCACCAACGCCGCACTGGAAGACCCCTACCCCGTCGACGTCCTGTTCATGTATATGGCTAACATGGCCTGGAACTCGTCGATGAACATCGGCGCGACCCTCGACTACCTGACAGCGACGAACGAGGACGGCAGCTACAAGATCCCCAAGATCATCTATTCCGACGCCTACGCCTCCGAGATGGTGGCTTATGCCGACCTGATCCTGCCAGACACGACCTACCTCGAGCGCTACGATTGCATCTCGCTGCTCGACCGACCGATCTCGGAGGCAGACGGTCCTGCGGATGCGATTCGACATCCCATCGTCGCGCCCGACCGTGATGTCCGCCCGTTCCAGGATGTCCTGATCGACCTCGGCGCTCGCTTGAAGCTCCCGGGGTTCACGAAAGACGACGGAACGCCGCGCTATCCCGGCGGCTATCCCGATTACATTGTCAATCACGAGCGTTCGCCGGGTGTCGGACCGTTGGCCGGCTGGCGCGGTGCCGATGGATCGAAATTCGGCACGGGCGAACCCAACCCGAAGCAGATCGAGCGCTACATCGAGAACGGCTCGTTCCACCTGCACCATCTGGAACCGGGCCAGCGCTACATGAAGCACGCCAACCGCGGCTATCTCGACTTCGCCAAGGCGGTTGGCTTCATCCCGCACGCGGACCCGATCGTGTTCCAGCTGTATTCGGAGCCGCTACAGAAGTTCCGTCTCGCCGCGCGCGGCCACGGCGCCGTGCAACCACCCGACCGCTATCGCCAACGCATCGAGCGCTTTTTCGATCCTCTGCCGTTCTGGTATGCCCCCTTCGAAGGCAGCTTGATCGACGATCGTGCTTATCCCATGCATGCCGTCACGCAGCGGCCGATGGCGATGTATCACGCCTGGGGCTCGCAGAATGCGTGGCTGCGTCAGATCCACACCGCCAACCGTCTTTTCATGCATCGCGACCGCGCGCGGGACCTGGGCATCGGCGAGGACGATTGGGTCTGGATCTCCAGCCACATCGGCCGCGTCAAGGCGCAGGTCCAACTCATGGAGGGCGTCAATCCCGACACCGTCTGGACGTGGAACGCCATCGGCAAGCGGGCCGGGGCCTGGGGGCTGGACCCCGATGCCCCCGAGGCGACACGCGGCTTCCTGCTCAATCACCTGATCGCGGAGCTGCTGCCGCCGCGCGACGGCGGTTATCGCTACGCCAATGCCGATCCTGTCACGGGTCAGGCCGCATGGTACGATCTTCGCGTCAAGATCGAGAAGGCGCCCGCCACCGAGGTTCACGAGACCTTTCCCCGTTTCGAGCCTCTGCCGTCACCCACCGGAACCAAGCCTCCAGCGGTCTCGGACTTTGGCCGCGCGTTCAACAAGGAGCGGGCATGACCGCGCTACCCGCATCGACCAAGAGGAAACTCGGCCTCGTCATCGACCTCGATACGTGCGTAGGCTGCCAAGCCTGCGCGACGAGCTGCAAGGAATGGAACACGGGCGGCTATTCCGCGCCCCTCTCCGACATCGACCCGTACGGAGCTGATCCGCACGGCGCCTGGCTCAACCGCGTGCACGCCTACGACGTGGGCGAGGGTGCGACGAGCCGCACCGTGCATTTCCCGCGCTCTTGCTTGCATTGCGAGACACCGGCCTGTGTCACCGTCTGCCCCACCGGGGCCAGCTACAAGCGCGCCGAGGACGGTATCGTCCTGGTCAATCCGGACACCTGCATCGGCTGCAAGCTCTGCTCTTGGGCGTGTCCCTACGGCGCGCGCGAGTTCGACGAGGCCGACGGCGTGATGAAAAAGTGCACGCTCTGCGTCGACCGCATCTACAATGACAACCTGCCCGAGGAGGATCGCGTCCCCGCCTGCGTGCGCGCCTGCCCGACCAGCGCCCGCCACTTCGGTGACCTGGGCGACCCCGAGAGCGCGGTATCCCAGCTCGTGAAGCAGCGCGGCGGCGTCGACCTCTTGCCCGAGATGGGCTTCAAGCCCGTCAACAAGTACCTGCCACCTCGCCCGCGGCGTGATGCGACGACTCTGCCTGCCGCATCCACCGCCGATGCGGCATCCCCGTCGACCGGCTCGGCCATGGACAGGTTCTTCACCTGGGCCGACAAGATGCTATCCCGCTGAGGCCAGCCCATGCATCCCGCATATTCCGTCATTGTCTTCACGACGAGTTCGGGCGCCGGTTTCGGCCTGCTCGCGTGGCTCGCTTTCGGTATTCTGACGAACCCGCCCGCGTCCTCCTTCACGTTCTACCTGGCGGCCTTCGGTCTCGCCTATGCGCTGGCCATCGGTGGCCTGCTCTGCTCCACATTTCATCTCGGCCATCCGGAGCGGGCATGGCGCGCTTTCTCGCAGTGGCGGACGTCTTGGCTATCGCGCGAAGGCGTAGCGGCCGTCGCTGCCCTCGGTGTTGGCGGGCTGATGGCATTGGCAGCCTTGGCCGACACGCCCATGTGGCTCCAGCGCATCCTTGCCGCCCCGACCGTCGTCCTGGCGCTCGGCACCGTCTGGTGCACGGGCATGATCTACGAGTCGCTCCCCACGATCCGCGCTTGGAGTCATGTTCTCACGACGGAAATCTATCTGATGCTCGCATTGGCGTCGGGCGCGCTGGTCCTCACCACGCTGCTCGCGCTTATGGGCTGGACGAGCCCTGGAGCAGCCTGGGCCGCCATCGTGCTCCTCGCGCTGAGCGCGCTGATGAAGGCGATCTACTGGAACGGCATCGACACCGCCCCGCGCACGCTCACCGCCGGCTCCGCAACCGGCCTGGGCGGCAGCACCAAGGTCCGACCTCTGCTGGAGGCCCACACCGAAGCCAACTTCGTCATGCGCGAGATGGGCTATCGCGTCGCCCGCAAGCATGCCGACAAGCTCCGCCTGATGGTGATGACCCTAGCGTTCGCCGCACCGATCCTGCTGCTCGTGGCTCTGCTTGCCAAACCCGCCTTGGGGCCCTTCGCCGCCACGCTGGCCACGATCTCGGCGGCGATCGGGCTGCTCACGGAGCGCTGGCTGTTCTTCGCGGAGGCGCAGCACGTCGTCACGCTCTACTACGGCGCCGCACGGGCCTGAACGAGGTCTGATCCCGCCGGTCATTCGGTCTTGATCGGGCCATGAAAACATCCCACCTGACAGGGACGCGATATCAGATTCTGGAGCCACCATGCGCGCTTGGAACTACCACCCCGCCACCTTCGCCGCCATCGGTGCCAGCGCGCCAGCGTCCGCCGACGATCTCGGTGCCATGCCGGAGTGGGATCTATCCGATCTCTATCCGGGTAAGGATTCCGACGCCTTCAAGCGTGACCTCGCCCACATCGCCGACGAGGCGAAGCGCATCAACGCAGCCTATCAGGGCAAGCTGGTCGCCGCGGGGCGCGATGGCGCCAAACTGGCGGAGGCCATCGCCGCCTATGAGAAATTGTCGGATGTGGTCGGCCGCATCGGCTCCTATGCCGGTTTGCTCTTCTACGGCAATATGACGGATCCCGAGCGCGCCAAATTCTACGGCGATATCCAAGAGAAGCTGACCGCTGTCTCCAGCGACCTCTTGTTCTTCGAGTTGGAGCTGAATCAGATCGAAGACGCCGATCTGGTGGAGGCCCTGAAAGGCCCAGCGCTGCAGCGGTATCGGCCCTGGATCGAAGACCTGCGCAAGGAAAAGCCCTATCAGCTCGAGGAAAAGATCGAGAAGCTGTTCCTCGAGAAGGGGATGACCTCGCGCGGCGCCTTCGACCGCCTGTTCAACGAGACGATGGCCGCGCTGACGTTCGAGGTGGAAGGCGAGCCCGCCCCGCTCGCGATCGAACCGACGTTGAACTTCATGATGCATCCGGACGGCGCCAAGCGGAAGGCCGCCGCCGAGGCGCTGGCCAAGGTCTTCGGCCAGAACCTGCGCCTTTTCACGCTCATCACCAACACGCTCGCCAAGGATAAGGAAATCTCCGACCGCTGGCGCGGCTTCAAGGACGTCGCCGATAGTCGCCATCTCGCCAATCGCGTCGAGCCCGAGGTGGTCGACGCGCTCGTCTTGGCCGTCCGCGAGGCCTATCCGCGCACTGCCCACCGCTACTACCGTATGAAGGCGAAGTGGCTGGGCATGGACAAGCTCGCCCACTGGGATCGGAACGCGCCGCTGCCCGAAAAACCGGAGCGTACCATCCCCTGGAGCGAGGCACAGGCCATCGTGCTGCGCGCGTACAAGGGCTTTTCTCCGGATATGTCGGAGATCGCCGGCCGCTTCTTCGACCGCCGCTGGATCGACGCACCCACGCGCCCCGGCAAGGCGCCAGGCGCCTTCGCGCATCCCACAGTGCCCTCGGCTCACCCCTACGTGCTGCTCAACTACCAGGGCAAGCCGAGGGACGTGATGACGCTGGCGCATGAGCTAGGTCACGGCGTGCATCAGGTGCTGGCCGCTCCGCAGGGACCGCTGCTGGCCCCCACGCCGTTGACGCTGGCCGAGACGGCCTCCGTTTTCGGCGAGATGCTGACCTTCAAGGCGCTGCTGGCCGAGACCACCGACCCGCGCGAGCGCAAGGCCATGATGGCCCAGAAGGTCGAGGACATGATCAACACGGTCGTGCGCCAGATCGCCTTCTATACGTTCGAACGCAAGGTGCACGAGGCGCGCCGCGAGGGCGAGTTGACCAGCGAGCAACTCGGCCAGTTCTGGATGGAGGTTCAGCGCGAAAGTCTGGGCGACGCCATCGACTTGAAGCCCGGCTACGAGTCGTTCTGGACATACATCCCGCACTTCATCCATTCGCCGTTCTACGTTTACGCCTATGCCTTCGGCGACTGCCTCGTGAACTCGCTTTATGGCCTCTATCAGGAGGCGCATCCCGGCTTCGTCGGCAAATACTTCGACATGCTGAAAGCCGGCGGTTCCAAGCATCACTCCGATCTTCTCGCGCCCTTCGGCCTGAACGCCGCCGATCCCGCCTTCTGGAAGAAAGGCCTCAGCGTCCTCGAAGGCATGATCGACGAACTGGAGAGGATGGATAAGGCGACCGCCTGACCCAAGCATCCGGTGACTGCCGCTGGGGGCGCAGTCACCGGCGTTTCTCGCCTTGGAACTGGGAGCGGCTTTCGCACGTACGCGATTGCAGCCGTGCACGCGCGTGCGGGTTCTTTGATGCGGCTCAAAGCCCACCATGGGCCTTCGTCTAGGCTTTCGCAATCAGGCTTGATCGGAGCGGTCCACACGACAGGTGCAGGGACGTATCCGCGAGCGTGGTGAGCCGCAACCTAGATCCGTGGGCCGACTTTGTTGTCGTGTGGCCGCGCGGACTCCTCAGTCGTCCTCGGCGTCAGCACCCGGAGCGGACGTCGACAGGGAGGCCGGAATCTCGCTGATCGAAGGGCTCGCCGCGAAGTGGCACAAGAGGTGGTGCACCCGCATCTGGTCAGGCTGCACAATCGAGCCTGGGGCGGTTTCTGGGGGGTGCGCTACGCTGCAATCAACGCCACAACGCGCGAACAGATTGCCGTCGTACGGCAGCGGGCCACCTGCTGCGACGGCTGCACGATGGGCATCGTGCCCGGCGACACGGGAGCGGCACAACGCAAGAATTGCCTCGAAAACTGCGATAGATCCAACCCGATGCCGCAGAAATGACGATGCTGACCAAAAGGTCCGGCAGTGCATTGCATCGCCCTCGTCGCGCTCCTCGTATCCTTCCCGCACGTGGGGCTGGCTGCCGAGACCTGCTGGACGCGGGGGCCAACCCAGTTCGCCGACGCCGTTCACACCTGCGTCAGCTCGCGCCTCGTGTCCGGCGGCCGGGAATTCGGACCGCGTCAGCTTGCCGACGGCGACCCCCGGACGATGTGGTGCGAAGGCGTGCACGGGCATGGCATCGGGGAGTCGATCGTCATCCGCATCGATCGCGGCCCGGCATTCCGGCGCCTGGGTATCGACGGCGGCAGCGGCACGACCGGCAAGATCCGCTCGCTTCGCATCACGACGGATACCGGCGTCGATACGACGGTAGAACTGGGCAATCGTAAAGGTATCCAGTTCCTCTATTTGCCCAAGGTGCAGCCGCATGGATGGGTGAAGCTTACCATTCTCGGCACATATTCGAGCTCGAGCGGCGGCCAGCACACGTGCGCAGCCAAGGTCTATGCAGACTTCGAGTACGAGGAGGAGCTGCCGAGCAGTAAACGAGGCCAGCCTCGGCGACCGTTGGCACCTGCCGATAATCTTCAGAACCTGCAACGATTTTGAGGTGCCGGATGCGCACTTTGCCACATCCGTTGCAGCTCAGTTTCGATCGGCGAGCTGCTTGCGCAACGCTCTCACTTCCTGGAAATGCTTTGTGACGTCGCGCATGATCGCACCCATGCCTTCCATGGCGCCGCTCGGATCCCGAAACGGAATGATCGAGAATTCGACGGAAATGCGCGTTCCATCCTTGCGCAGCGCGGGAACGGCCAGAAGATCGCCGCTGCCGTACTTCGTTCGTCCGCTCCGCATCGTCTCCTCGTGCCCGCGCCAATGCCGCTCGCGCAGATTTTCAGGAATGATGATGTCGAGCGAATGGCCCAGAGCGTCCTCGGCCGTGAACCCGAAGATGCGCTCGCAACCTCCGTTCCAGAAACGGATGACGCCCTTCCGGTCCGTGTAGAGTATGGCGTCCGGCGCTTCCGAGACGATCCGCATCGCGATGGCGTCGCATGGGATCGGTGTGGCTTGAGATGCATCGCTCATGATTGGCCTGCCTCCTGTCGCGACACGCCGCCGAGCACCTGCCGGAAATCCTTCGGTCGTAGTGCGATGCTCGCGACGGTGTGCTGATCGAGTTCTGCAAGAAAAGCCGCGAGTGCTCGTCTCAGCACGGCGGGCAGTTTGCAGCAGCCGCCAATGACGCACTCGCTTCCCGTCGAGAAACATTCGACGAGTGCGAAATCAGGTTCCGTGGCGCGCACGACGTCTCCGAGACGTATCTCCCCCGCCGGCCGCGCCAGCAAGACGCCGCCCGATCGACCGCGCACCGCGGTGAGGTATCCCGCTCGCGTCAGCGCGTTGACGACCTTCATCAGATGCGCCCGCGAGATGCGATAGGACGCCGCCATCTCCTCGATGGTCACCAGCCGGCCGTCGGCCGCATGCGCATACATGAGGACCCGCAGTGCGTAATCGGAGAACCTTGTAAGCTGCATGAGTGCCCTGCGACATTGGCGAATAGATTCATTCTTGACATATCTTTTCGAGAGCGGCAACTTGCCAAAAAGATACACTGTAGATGTATCTTATGGAGGCAGCCATGCAGCTCAAGCACGACGCAGCATTCCCCGACGCAAGGTCCAGGGAAGCGACGGCAAAGAAAGTCACCGAGCCGGATGCCGACTATGACGATGGCCTCTTGAGAACTGCCGTTCCGATCATGATCGCGGCATACGGAGCCACGATGGCCATCGCGGCCTTCACATTCTGGCAGAGCGGCGCGGCGCTGCTCGCGATCGCCGTCTGCGTCGCCTACATGGCGATGTTCTTCGGCGTTCCGATAGTGATGTCACGGGTACGCAACAACCTCGATACGCGCTGGTCGCAATCCCATCCGGAGCGGCGCTCCGAGCATGTCGTCGTCTTCGGCGGCGCACTTCGCCGCACGGAAGCACTGCTGCAGATGGTGATCGTGCCCCTCGCTGTCGCGTTCGCCTTCGCGGCGTTTGCCGCGATATGGCTCTCCGTGAGCCCATGAGGCGAGAATGACCTTCGTCGTCACCGAAAACTGCATCAAGTGCAAATACACGGACTGCGTGGAAGTCTGTCCCGTGGACTGCTTCTACGAAGGCGCCAACATGCTGGTCATCCACCCGGACGAGTGCATCGACTGCGGCGTATGCGTGCCGGAATGCCCCGCCGAGGCGATCGTTCCCGATTCCGAGCCGGCGGCAACACGGGACTGGCTCGACCTGAATAGGAAATATGCCGGGTTGTGGCCGAATATCGTCGCGAAAAAGGCCCCCTTGCCGGATGCCGATGCCCAGAACGGCCGCAAGGGCAAGGCTGCGGAACTCTCACTGGAACCAGCGATGCCAGCGGAGGATGACGCGTGACGAGGTCCACGACGCCCAATCCTGACCGGACCACTGCGCGATGCCGCAAGATCCGGCGTGAGCGCCGCGACGGCATGCGACCCGCGCGGGCCGGGGACAAAGGCACCGGAGGTTATCGATGAGCACCACGGCAGAGCAGATCCGCGCCTACCGGGGACCGGCCGTTCTGAGCTATGGCTTCCGGCCGTTCTTCCTGGCAGGCGCCGTCTGGGCAGCGGCGGCAGTGGCTATCTGGCTGCCGATGCTCGCCGGCCACTTGACCCTGCCGACCGCCTTCGCGCCATTGGAATGGCACGTGCACGAGCTGCTCTACGGTTATGTGCCGGCCGTCGCGGCGGGCTTCCTGCTGACGGCCGTGCCGAACTGGACCGGCCGGCTGCCGGTCGTCGGAATGCGACTGCTCGCCTTGTTCCTCGCTTGGCTCGCCGGACGGATCGCGGTGTTGTTCTCCGCAACACTCGGGCCCGGCCCCAGTGCAGCCATCGACCTCGCGTTTCTCGCCATCCTCGGCGCGGTCATCGCCCGCGAGATCGTCGCTGGCGGCGACAAACGCAACCTCAAGGTCCTCGGAATGGTCACGCTGCTCTTCATCGGCAATGCCGTGTTTCATCTGGAGTCGGCGTTCTCAAGAGCGCCCGGCTTTGGAACCCGGATCGGCATCGCGGCGACCATCTTGCTGATCATGATCATCGGAGGGCGCATCGTCCCGAGCTTCACGCGCAACTGGCTCGTGAAGCAAGGACCGGGTCGCCTACCCGAGCCGTTCGGTCGCTTCGATGTCGCGGTCATGATCGCCAGCGGAGCAACGCTCGCAGCCTGGATCGCCGCGCCGGAACATGCAACGACCGGAGGGCTGGCTGCCCTCGCGGCGTTTCTGAATGCGTGGCGTCTCGCGCGTTGGGCCGGCGATCGGACTGCCGCCGAGCCGCTGGTCTGGGTCCTGCACGCCGCCTACATGTTCGTCTCGCTGGGTTTTGCGCTCGTTGCGGTCGGTATCGCACGACCCGATGTCCTGGCCCCGAGCGGCGCCCTGCATGCATGGACGGCAGGTGCGATCGGCCTGATGACACTCGCGGTCATGACGCGCGCGAGCCTCGGCCACACCGGCCGGCCGTTGACGGCCACACCAGCTATCCAGGGCCTGTACACCGCCGCAGGCATCTCCGCCCTCGCCCGCATCGTGGCGGCCTTCGATCTCGCGCGGGAGCCGATGCTGTACCTGTCGGCGACGACCTGGGTTCTAGCGTTCGGCGGCTTCGCGATCGTCTATGCGCCGCTGCTGCTACGCCCGCGCCCGTGATGCCGACGATTTTGCGCGGTAGCTAGCCTGCCGACCGGCTGGGTCATGCGGCCTTCATGCCTCGCTTGCCTGCTTGGCCGGAAACACCACAACTTCACCGTCCCGGACAGCCAGTGCCAGCTCGCCACGCTTGAGGCGCAAGGCATCCTCGCCGAAGAGGTCGCGCCGCCAGCCTTTCAAGGCGGGTACGTCGGGATCGCGTTCGGTGGCGATGCGCTCCAACTCTTCCGTGTCCGCGATGAGGCGCGGGGCGACGCCATGGCGCGTCGCGGCGGCCTTGAGCAACACCTTGAGCAGATCGATTGTCGCCGTTGCTTCCGGCGGCACCGACGGACCGGAATTGAGCGAGGGAATCGTCTTGGGATCGCGCTCCAGACCGCGCTTGACCGCCTCCACGATCTCCCGTGCGCGCGCCGAGCGCGAAAAGCCGTCGCTCAATGTGCGTAACTCGCCGAGCTGGCTCGTTTCGGTCGGCTGCTGGTTGGCGATATCGTAGAGCGCTTCGTCGCGCAGAACCCGGCTGCGCGGCACATCCATGGCCTGCGCCGTGCGCTCCCGCCAGGAAGCAAGCTCCATCAGCACGCCGACAGCACGCCGGTTGCGCACCTTGAGCTTCAAACGCTTCCAGGCCTCCTCCGGCACCACCTCGTAGACGCGCGGATTCGTCAGCTCGCCCATTTCCTGGTCCAGCCAGCGCTCCCGGCCCGTTCGCTCGAGTTCGGTCACGAGGTGCTGGTACACATCGCGCAGATGCGTGACGTCGGCCAGCGCATACTCGAGCTGGCGGCGCGACAACGGCCGTCGCGCCCAGTCCGTGAAACGCGAGGACTTGTCGAGGTCGCGATTGGCGATCCGCTTGACGAGGTTCACGTAGCTGATCGAGTCGCCGAAGCCGCACACCATCGCCGCCACCTGGGTGTCGAACAGCGGCGTGGGCACGATCCCGGCTTTGTAGTGAACGATTTCAACATCTTGGCGCGCCGCGTGAAACACCTTCACGACGCTGGAATTGGCCATCAGCTGGAAAAAGGGTCCAAGGTCCAGGTCGGCCGCCATCGGATCGACGATGAACTCCGCGTCCGGACCTGCCATCTGGATGAGGCACAGCTTCGGCCAGAACGTCTGCTCCCGCATGAACTCGGTGTCGACGGCGACGAAATCGTGCCTGGCCAGTCGCTCACAGGCGTCGGCCAAGTCGGGGGTGCGGGAGATGACGTGGGGCGAATCCGGCATGATGTCGTGGTATAGCGCAGCGGATTCCCCGTGTCCCCAGCGAATTTTAGGGTTCGGTGACAACGCGTTGAGCCCATCCGCCGCACGCATCCCGCCAATCCCTTGACAAAAACCCGGGTGAATGCGCTTCTCCGCGCCAAACCCCTCATGATTGAACGGAATTTAGCCATGTCCCAGGCGCCCATGCATCGTTACCGCTCGCAGACGTGCGGAGGCCTTCGCCGGAGCGACGAGGGTAATGTTGCGCGCCTTTCCGGCTGGGTACACCGCGTACGCGACCATGGCGGCGTACTGTTCATCGACCTGCGCGATCACTATGGCATCACCCAGGTGGTGGCCGACCCCGACAGCCCCGCCTTCAAGATGGCCGAAAAGGTGCGCTCGGAGTGGGTGATCCGCGTCGACGGCAAGGTGCGTCCGCGTCCCGAGGGCACGACGAACGCCGAGCTGGCGACGGGTGAGATCGAGCTGTTCGCGACCGAGATCGAGGTGCTGTCCGAGGCCAAGGAACTCCCGTTGCCGGTCTTCGGTGAACCCGACTACCCGGAAGACATCCGCCTTACGTACCGCTTCCTGGATCTGCGCCGCGAGACACTGCACGGCATCATCATGAAGCGCCTCGCCATCACGCGCGCCATCCGCGAGCGGATGCATGGTGCCGGCTTCAACGAGTTCCCGACACCGATCCTGACGGCATCGAGCCCTGAAGGAGCCCGCGACTTCCTGGTGCCGAGCCGCATCCACCCCGGCAAGTTCTACGCCCTGCCGCAGGCGCCGCAGCAGTACAAGCAGCTGCTGATGATGTCGGGCTTCGACCGATACTTCCAGATCGCGCCCTGCTTCCGCGACGAGGACCCCCGCGCCGACCGCCTGCCCGGCGAGTTCTACCAGCTCGACGTGGAGATGAGCTTCGTGGAGCAGGACGACGTGTTCTCGACCATGGAGCCGGTCATCACGGGCCTGTTCGAGGAGTTCGCGCCCGCCGGTATGACGGTGAGCAAGGGCTGGCCGCGCATCCCCTACGACACGGCCATCGCCAAGTACGGCACCGACAAGCCGGATCTGCGCAACCCCATCGAGATGCAGGACGTGACCGAGCACTTCCGCGGCTCGGGCTTCAAGGTCTTCGCCGGCATGATCGAGAAGGACCCGAAGGTGCGCGTGTGGGCCATTCCCGCACCCAAGGGCGGCAGCCGCGCCTTCTGCGACCGCATGAACGCCTGGGCGCAGAAGGAAGGCCAGCCCGGCCTCGGCTACATCATGTGGCGCAAGGAAGAGGGCCCGGCCGGCGCCGGTCCTATCGCAAAGAACATCGGCGCCGAACGGGCCGAGGCAATCTACAAGCAGATGGACCTCGAGATCGGAGACGCTTGCTTCTTCACGGCCGGCGATCCAGCGAAGTTCTACAAGTTCGCCGGTCTGGCCCGCGACGAAGTGGGCCGCGAGCTGAAGCTCATCGACGAGACCAAGTTTGCCCTCGCCTGGATCGTGGACTTCCCGTTCTACGAGTGGAACGAGGACGACAAGAAGGTCGACTTCTCGCACAACCCGTTCTCGATGCCCAAGGGGGGCCGCGAGGCGCTGGAAGCCGCCGAGAAAGCTGGCACGGACGCGATCCTCGCACTCAAGGCCAACCAGTACGACATGGTCTGTAACGGCTACGAGATTGCCTCCGGTTCGATCCGCAATCATTTGCCCGAGACGATGGTGAAGGCCTTCGAAATCACCGGTTTGTCGCGGGCGGACGTTGAGTCCCGCTTCGGCGGCCTCTACCGCGCCTTTCAGTACGGCGCCCCGCCGCACGGCGGCATGGCGGCTGGTATCGAGCGTATGGTGATGCTGCTGACGGGCTGTAAGACCGTTCGCGACGTGGCGCTGTTCCCGATGAACCAGCAGGCCAACGACCTGTTGATGAGCGCACCGTCCGACGTGACCCCAAAGCAGCTCCGTGAGCTGCACATCCGTCTGAATCTGCCAGAGAAGAAATAGTCGTCACGAGAGGCCCGGGATGCTGTGCGCCAAGCGCGCAACAGTCCCGGCCTCGGCACGCGGCCACGACCGTCACGCCTTCTTCGCGCGGCCCCCAAGCATGAGAACCAGCGGGATGGCGATGGCCGACGCGACCGTGTAGAGCACGAACGCGTTCATGTAGCCGATCAGCGCGGACTGCCGCGTGATCTCCTTTGCGATCGCCGTCATCCCCGACACCGTTTCGGTCGTCCACGCCCCCATCGTCGACGGCTCGATCAGGTGCTTGTTGTAGGGTGTGATGTTCTCCATCAAGCGGCTGTAGTTGGCGCTCGTCGTGCGCACGATCTCCGTCACGCACACGGAGATGAAGAAGCTCGAGCCGATGCTGCGCATCAGGTGCATCACCGCGATCCCCTCCGCGCGAAGAGCATGATTGAGCGTGCGAAAGGCGGTGGTCACGATCGGCGTCCAGATGAGGCCAACTGCCAGACCTTGAAGATAGGCGTTGGCGCACAGCGCCGGGAGTTGCGCATCGAGATTGAGGCTCATGAGCCAAAGCCCGGAAACGATCTGCAGGCCGAACCCCGCAACCATGCCCACGCGCGGATCGAAACGCTGTGCGAAGATCGATGCGAACGAGCCACTCAACACCCCGGCGCCGCGCCAGCTCACCACGAAACCGATCAAGCCGTCGGGATAGCCGAGCTGGTTTTGCATCAAGGGCGGGAGAAGGACCATCGGGGTGAAGTTCAGCATTCCGAATATCATGATCAGCGAAATGCCGATGATGTAATTGCGATCGAGCAGCAGCCTGGGACTGATGTAGGGCCGGGCGGCCGTCGCACTGTGCGCAACGAAGATGTAGAACGCCATACCCGCCAGGCACGTCTCGACGATGATCTCGGTCGACTCGGACCAGTCGAGCTTTTGACCGCGCGACAGTACGAATTGCGCCGCCGCGATGGCGACGGAGAGGGACAGGAACCCGATCCAATCGAGCGATAGCTGCCTGTGGCGGTTTTCCTCGGGAAGCGCGAAGTAGGCGGCAACGCACGAGCCGAGCGCCACCGGCACGATCATGAAGAAGCCCCAACGCCAGCTGTAGTATTCGGCGAGATAGCCCGCCAGCGTCGGTCCGATCACGGGGCCGATGGTATTCGTCGTACCGAAGATCGAGATGACGAGCCCATGCTGTCGCTGTGGAAAGACATCGAGCAGTACGGACTGACCCAATGGCTGCAACGGTGCCCCGGCAATGCCTTGAATCAGCCGCCAGGCGACAAGTGCTTCCAACGAATGGATCAGCCCGCACATGGCCGTTGCGAAGGTGAAGCCGGCCAAGCACCAGAACTGCACCTGCCGTCGCCC
>VFQS010002731.1_pt1 | contig 14116 bp, 14 predicted proteins | sample 3512361 | NCBI WGS metagenome assembly VFQS01 (sample SAMN10412375, study PRJNA504923) | tailings metagenome | isolation source: Relicate 1 Philex TSF3 active mining | place: Philippines
CTAACAGAATTCATTCCGGCGCTTCGTCTGTCATATCGATCACGGTCGTTGGTGACAAACTACAAGCACCGCCGGCGATAACTAAATCAATTTGTTTTTCCAAACGTTCACGCACTAATTCCGCATCGGTTAAAGGCTCTTCATCGTTTGGAAGAATTAAAGTCGTGCCAAGCAATGGCTGCTGCAGCTCATCCAATAAAGCATGCGTAATTGCGTTCTCTGGAACGCGCAGGCCTATGGTCTTGCGAGATGGATGACTCAGACGTCGAGGCACTTCTTTTGTCGCTTCTAAAATAAAAGTAAACGGCCCAGGGGTTGCCGCTTTTAACATACGGAACTGACGATTATCGACCTTGGCGTATTGCGCGATTTCCGATAAATCGCGACACAAAAGTGTCAAATGATGTTTATCATCAACTCCACGAATTCGACGTAAGCGCATGACTGCGTCTTTATCGTCAAGGTGACAAACCAAGGCATAGCAAGAATCGGTCGGTAAAGCGACGATGCCACCTTGATGAATAATTTGCGCTGCTTGTTTAATCAGCCTAAGCTGCGGATTATCTGGATGTATTTGAAAAAATTGACTCATAAAACGACTTATAGAAATAGACAACGGAGGCTTAGCCTCCGTTGATCATCATTTGATTATTTTAGTTGTTGTAGCGCCGCTATACGTTGCGCCATCGGTGGATGTGTAGAAAATAACTCACCCCAACCCGGTTTATCACTAATTCCCGAAGCTGCCATTGATTGCGGTAACTCGCCAGGAGCCATACCGCCCAATCTCGCTAAGGCGTTAATCATTGGTTGACGATCGCCCAGCAGTCTCGCAGCACCAGCATCTGCACGGAATTCACGTTGACGTGAGAACCACGCAACAATCAAGGAAGCACCAATTCCGAATAGAATTTGGAATACAAATGAGGCGATATGAAAACCAATGCCGGGCGTATGATTTTCATCATTTTTAGACAAGAAACTATCCACCGCGTAGGCAGCGATTCTCGACAAGAACACCACAAAAGTATTCACCACACCTTGAATTAAAGTCATGGTAACCATATCACCATTAGCGATGTGTGCAACTTCATGACCCAACACCGCTTCAACCTCTTCCTTGGTCATGCTTTCCAACAAACCTGTTGAAACTGCTACCAAAGCAGAATTTTTGAATGCGCCAGTAGCAAATGCGTTTGGTTCGCCGTTGTACACAGCTACCTCAGGCATGCCAATGCCTGCACGCTCAGACAAGGTCTTCACAGTATTGACCAACCAAAATTCAGTCGATGATGATGGGTTATCAATTACTCGCGCGCCTGTTGACCATTTCGCCATCGGCTTACTGATCAATAGCGAAAAAATTGCACCAGTAAAACCAACCACCAACGAGAACACAGCAAGACTGCCAAGATTTAAACCCTTTGCGGTCAAATAATTATTCACACCAAGCAAAGACAAAATCACCGTCATTACAAGCATGACTGCAATATTGGTTGCTAAAAACAACACGATTCGTTTCATAATATTTCTCCAAATTCGAGACCAGCAATCATTTACTCGTCACCTGATATTGTTCTCTTGTCGCTATTTTCAAGAGGTATTTTACCTAGATTAAGAATTAATCACCTTGCCCAAGTACGCCAAACTGGGATTAACTCTTTCGCTAAACTTGGCAGTTGGCCAAGATCAGGGGAATGTTCGTCGGGCGCGTGAAAATCCGAACCACGGGATGCCATAAATCCATAGCGCGAAGCAATTTTAGTGTATTCGTCATATTGATCAACGGTATGACTTCCGGTCACAACTTCAATCGCCCCACCTCCGAGCGCCTTAAACTCATTAAAAAAAGCATCAAATGCCATTGGGCTTAAATCATAACGCCCTGGATGAGCGACGACTGCGACCCCTCCCGCGCCCTTTATCCAATTTACGGCTTCGGTCAGATTTGCCCAACGATGCGGCACATAGCCGGGTTTTCCCTCGATCAAATAAGACTTAAAGACCGCAGATACGTCTTCACAAACACCAATTTCGACCAAGTAACGCGCAAAATGTGAGCGTGAAATCAAGTCGGGATTACCGACATACTTTAGCGCTCCCGCATAACTGTTTGGGATGCCCACTTTTGCCAAATCTGCGGCCATATCTTCGGCTCGACGCTGACGTCCAGATCGGGTTTTAATTAATCCTGCCAATAAATCAGGATTATTCTCATCAATATTTAAACCGACAATGTGAATAGTCTTATTTGCCCAAGTGACTGAAATCTCCAAACCTGTCACAAACTGCATTCCTAAGTCAGTCGCCGCCTCTCTCGCTGTAACAATACCTCCTACTTCATCATGATCGGTTAATGCCCAAACATCAACACCCTGCGCATGCGCACGCTGCGCCACCTCGGCAGGCGACAAAACCCCGTCGGAAACGGTTGAATGGCAATGCAAGTCAACATTCAAATTGGCAAATGGATCGGTGTTTATTACTTGGATGCTCATGACAAACCAGAATCTAAATAAGAGAACCTGCATTGTACTCCTGCAGCGCAAGCTTTGCCGCCTCACAAATTCAGGACTGATAAGACGAACTAGAAATTTGTTTAAATGCATCTGCAACTGTCGGAAATAACAAACGCGCGCCTAATTCCAACTTAATCCGCTGATTTTTTAAGCGACGTGACTCAGACATAAATGAAAGTAGCATGGGAGATACTTGCTGCTCTAATTCTTTACGAGCTAGTCGTGGTGCGCGTGCTAATTGAAAATGGTCTGCCACAAGATCGAAATAATCTGCCATTTTTAAATCGCTATCATCAACTGCGTGATAGACACGATTAGGACGCGCACGAAAAATTGCTAACTTAATCAATAGAGCAAGATCTTCTGCATGAATGTGATTTGTGTAAACATCATCGGCCTCGATTAAAGCCGGTGTCGCTTTACGCAAGCGCTCAATTGGTAGGCGATCCGCCGCATAAATTCCGGGAACTCGCAAAATCGACAAGCTTGCTCCGCGCCTTTTTGCCCACGCACGCAGCATGGTCTCTGCCGATACGCGACGTTTCGCTCTTGCATTATTCGGATTTAATATACGCGTCTCATCGAATTCTGCACCAGCGCAATCACCATAGACTCCAGTCGTACTAATATAAACAAGGCGTGCCTTCTCAGGTAAAATAGTCAGCAAATTTTGTGTTCTGCCATCAATCGTCCCTTCGCCACGAGGCGGTGCGAGATGCACAATCACATCAGCAAGTCCGGCTAATCGTTTCAATGTATGAGCTTGATCTAAATCGGCAAAAACAGGGATTGCTCCTGCTGCACGCAACTGCGTAAAACGCAAGGAACCGACAGCTTGGCTAGTCACAGCAAATATCCGAAAGTGCTCATGCAGATGTGGTAGTAGGCGCATGCCAACATCACCGCAGCCAATAATTAGGCATCGTTGTTTCGCAAATTTATTGCTTCGGCGTTCAGTAGAAATACTTGGCTGCATGAGATTTAAATTATTCGTTTTTAATTTCAGGAATCGTATGACGTTTCAAATAACTATTTCACCAAGCGGTCGCCAATTTCAGTGCAACGACGATGAAACCGTATTAACTGCTGCCTTACGTGCGGGGCTCATTTTGCCATACGGCTGCAAAAACGGGGCATGTGGATCATGCAAAGGCAAAGTCAGCGCTGGTCAAGTTGTGCATGGCAATCATCAACAAAAAGCCTTGAGTGATGAAGAAGAAGCGCAAGGTGGCGCCCTATTCTGCTGCGCCAAACCGCAAACTGATCTCACTATCGAAGCACGTGAAATGTTAGCGGATGACGACTATCCAATCAAAAAACTGCCTAGCCGCATCGCCAAATTAGAAAAATTATCAGATGACGTAATGCTGATTGAATTGCAATTACCGGCAGCTGAAAAATTCAACTTTCGTGCTGGGCAGTATATTGAATTTCTCTTAAAAGATGGCAAACGTCGCAGTTATAGCATCGCCAATGCACCACATGTAGAAGGCCCACTGAGTCTGCACCTACGTCACATGCCTGGTGGCTACTTCACCGATCAAGTTTTTTCTACACTTAAAGAACGCGACATCATGCGCTTTGAAGGTCCACAAGGTAGTTTCTATCTGCGGGAAGATTCTGAAAAGCCAATGATTTTGCTGGCATCGGGCACTGGATTTGCACCGATTAAAGCCATCGTTGAACATTTAATTCATATCGACTCGAAGCGCCCTGTTCATTTGTATTGGGGAGGTCTTCGACCACAAGATTTGTATATGCACGCGCGGTGTGAAGAATGGGCGAACACATTGGAAGGCTTCCAATACACGCCTGTCGTGTCTGATGCGAATGCCGCAGATGATTGGCAAGGTCGCACCGGTTTCGTACATCAAGCGGTGTTGGATGACTATGCCAATTTATCTGACTATCAAGTCTATGCCTGCGGCGCCCCTATCGTGATCGAATCCGCTAAACGCGATTTTGTTGCGAAATCGCATTTGCCTGCGGACGAGTTTTATGCCGACTCATTCACCTCGGAAGCAGATTTGACAAAAAACCAATTTATTTAAAACGATGAAATTATTTTTCATTTTTTTTGATTTATTTCAGGTTTGCATCGCACAAAACCGCAAAAAAACCGTTACACTACGCAAATGAAAAATTTTACCGACATGTCTTCTCCAAATATCGCTCGACGTCGCTGTTCGCACACCGAGCCTGGGAAGTCTTGCGCGTAAGAAAAGCAAGGTCACGATAAAACCACAGGCTCAAACCCTGTGGTTTTTTTTTGCGCTTGCTGAAATATAAGATGGTCAATCTGCTGGCCTATGCTGAGAATGGTCGTTCTGCGGTAACATCCTTAGCTTATTCTGTATTTTTGATTTTTAAGTTTTTGTTTTTCTTCTTTGAGGAGTTTTGAAATGGAATTTAGTCAGTACAACGTCAATGCCCTGATGTACATCACACCACGTCCTGAGTTGGTGTTTACGGAAGGCCGAGGCATGTGGCTGACTGACCATAATGGCAAACGTTACCTTGATTACTTGCAAGGTTGGGCGGTTAACTGCTTAGGACATTCTCCACAATGCATCACCGATGCGGTGGTCGCTCAAGCCGGAAAATTACTTAATCCTTCGCCTGCTTTTTATAACGAAAACATGGTCTTGCTGGCGGATCAACTAACCAAGCATTCTTGTTTTGATCGCGTCTTCTTCGCCAATAGCGGCGCCGAAGCGAATGAAGGTGCTATTAAATTAGCGCGTAAATGGGGACAAAAAAATAAGAACGGTGCATTCGAAATTATCACTTTCGATCACGGCTTTCATGGCCGTACTCTCGCCACCATGTCTGCTTCTGGCAAACCGGGTTGGGATACGATCTTTGCACCGCAAGTGACAGGTTTTCCGAAAGCCGATTTAAACGATATCGCCTCAGTCGAAAAACTCATCAACGACAAAACAGTGGCAGTCATGCTAGAGCCTGTGCAAGGCGAAGGCGGCGTCATTCCGGCGAGTCGCGAATTCATGCAAGCACTGCGCGCATTGACCAAGCAACATAATATTTTATTGATCGTCGACGAAGTACAAACAGGCATGGGACGTACAGGCGAATTATTTGGCTACCAACTCTCAGGCATAGAGCCTGACATCATGACCTTAGGTAAAGGCATAGGCGGCGGCGTGCCACTCGCAGCCTTGTTAGCGAAAGAAGAAGTCTCGTGCTTCGTACCTGGCGACCAAGGTGGTACATACAACGGCGCACCATTAATGACGGCGGTTGGTTTGTCCGTTATCAAGGCCTTGACCACACCAGGCTTCTTAGATGAAGTGAAAGCAAAATCTGCGTATTTGAGTAAAGCACTCAATACACTTTCCGACCAATTCGGCATGGAAGGTGAACGCGGTGAAGGTTTGTTACGCGCACTCAAACTCGGCAGCGATATCGGCCCACGCTTGGTCGAAGTCGCACGCGATATGGAACCGATTGGTTTACTCATTAATTCGCCACGTCCTAACTTACTCCGCTTCATGCCCGCACTGAATGTCAGCTACGAAGAAATCGACACCATGATTTCTATGTTGAGCAAAGTCATCCAACAGGTGATAGACGAAAAAGCCGCAACATCTACAGCACCCTAAAGCTAACATATCCGAACAAATTAACATGGCTATCAAACACTATTTACAGGTCTCTGACCTGACGCTTGATGAATACGACTATCTAATGCAAAGAGCACGCATCATCAAAGATCGCTTTAAAAAATACGAACCCTATCACCCGCTTTTGGATAGAACACTGGTGATGGTTTTTGAAAAAAATTCCACTCGGACGCGCTTGAGTTTTGAAGCGGGTATGCATCAGTTGGGTGGCGCGGCAATTTACTTGAATACGCGTGATAGCCAACTTGGTCGTGGCGAGCCAGTCGAGGATGCAGGTCAAGTCATGTCACGCATGTGTGACATCATCATGATCCGTACCTTCGAACAAGAGATGATAGAAAAATTTGCCGCGAATTCACGCGTACCTGTTATCAATGGTTTGACCAATCAACACCATCCTTGCCAAGTGTTTGCCGATGTCTTCACATTCATCGAACATCGCGGTTCCATCACCGGTAAAAAAGTCGCCTGGATAGGTGATGCGAATAATATGCTGTACTCATGGATGCAAGCAGCCAAAGTATTTGGATTCCATCTACATATTTCGACGCCAAAAGGCTATGACATCGATCCGGCTTGTGTGACGGTCGAAGCAGAACACTACACCGTTTTTGATAACCCATCGGATGCCTGCGTCGGTGTCGATGCCGTCAATACCGATGTCTGGACCAGCATGGGTTACGAGGCTGAAAATCAAGCTCGCCTGAAAGCTTTTGATGGCTGGATTGTGGACGAAGCAAAAATGGCGCGTGCCAATCCTGATGCGATTTTTATGCACTGCTTGCCAGCACATCGAGGTGAAGAAGTATCCGCAGGCGTTATCGATGGCCCGCAATCTGTAGTTTGGGACGAAGCTGAAAACCGCTTGCACGTACAAAAAGCCTTACTCGAATATTTAGTCATCGGCAAAGTCGATAACTAAGCAGAATTCCAATTTGATCTCAACAGTATTTCAGCAATATCTTTAACATTAGAAAGCACATCATGAGCGACGTCAAAAAAGTAGTGTTAGCGTATTCCGGTGGTTTGGATACTTCCGTTATTTTGAAATGGTTGCAAGACAACTACAAGTGCGAAATCGTCACGTTCACTGCCGACTTAGGTCAAGGCGAAGAACTCGAACCTGCACGTGCCAAAGCCTTAAAATTCGGCATCAAACCAGAGAATATTTTCATTGATGACGTACGCGAAGAATTCGTTCGTGACTTTGTCTTCCCGATGTTCCGCGCCAACACAGTCTATGAAGGCGAATACTTATTAGGTACTTCGATTGCGCGTCCACTCATCGCCAAACGCCTAATCGAAATCGCCAAACAAACTGGTGCTGACACGATCTCACACGGTGCAACGGGTAAAGGTAATGACCAAGTGCGTTTTGAACTCGGCGCCTATGCCTTGATGCCAAACGTCAAAGTCATCGCCCCGTGGCGTGAATGGGATTTATTGTCACGTGAAAAGTTGATGAAATACGCCGAAGATGCTGGCATAGAAATCGACCAAAAACACAAAAACGGCGGCGCGCCCTACTCCATGGATGCCAATTTATTGCACATCAGTTTTGAAGGTCGCCATTTAGAAAACCCAAGTGCCGAAGCTGAAGAATCAATGTGGCGTTGGACGGTCAGCCCAGAAGCAGCACCAGATCAAGCAGAATACCTCGACATCGAATACGAAAAAGGCGATATCGTGGCATTGAATGGCGTACGCATGTCACCAGCAACGGTACTCACTGAACTCAATCGCTTAGGCGGAAAACACGGCATTGGTCGTTTAGATTTAGTTGAAAATCGTTTCGTTGGCATGAAGTCACGCGGTTGCTACGAAACCCCTGGCGGCACCATCATGTTACGTGCACACCGCGCTATCGAATCCATCACTTTAGATCGCGAAGTCGCGCATCTGAAAGACGATTTAATGCCACGTTACGCCAGCTTGATTTATAACGGCTACTGGTGGTCTCCTGAGCGTTTGGCATTGCAAACACTGATCGATCATACGCAACAAAATGTGAACGGCTGGGTACGCGTCAAGCTGTACAAAGGCAATGTGATTACCGTGTCACGTGATTCCAAAACCGACTCCTTATTCGACATGAACATCGCAACCTTCGACGAAGACGGTGGCGCTTACAATCAGGCCGATGCAGGTGGTTTCATCAAGTTGAACGCATTGCGTATGCGGATTGCAGCAAATGCAAAATTGAAACGCAGTTAATATAGATTTATTTGGCAATTCCCTCTCCCGCAAGCGGGAGAGGGAATTAACATCAAAATTCAAACACCATGACCACACAATTCGACCAAGTTAGCGTCATCAAAAAAGCCAATCTCTATTTCGACGGTAAATGCGTTTCACATTCGGTGCTTTTCCCTGATGGCAGTAAAAAAACTATAGGCGTCATTTTTCCATCCAGCCTGACCTTCAACACAGGCGCAGCAGAGATTATGGAAATCAACGCAGGTGTTTGCCGCATCACACTAGCTGGTGACAATACGTTCAAGGAATATCGCGCAGGGCAATCCTTTTCTGTACCTGCAAATTCTAGTTTTCAAATCGAGACGTTAGAAACCTTAGATTATGTCTGCCACTTTATCGATGCATAATGTTTCGCTGACCACAAAGATGAATGATGACTGACGGAAGCCATGACTAATTACACGGTGCTAGGACTTTCGAAAAATAAAGTAGCCGCTAAACCATTTACTCGATTTAAGACAATAGCTGGAAAAGATAATTCATTTCTGCCATCAGAATTTCCGCTTATTTAGATCAGCTATTCCTACTTAACTAGCATCTACTTTCAGGGCTTGCTTGGATTGTTGTTTCAAGCAAGTTCTCGCCAATCAAAATTGGACAATCAGATTTCACTTATTGTCCTATTTCGACAATAGATGCATCGGTGCAGGTTTGATTGAAGACTTACACAAACACCGGCTCAACTTCGAGCGCAACTGCAAATTTCTTTCTGACGTCAGCTTGAATCTCTTCTGCTAAAGCTCTGATATCGGCACCTGTGGCGCCTCCTAAATTCACCAGTACCAAGGCTTGTTTCTCGTAAACGCCAACTGTCTTCAATCGACGCCCTTTCCAGCCACATTGTTCAATTAACCAACCCGCTGCTAATTTAAAATCTCCATTCGCTTGTGGGTAGCTAACGCAGTGAGGGTAGTTTTGCAAAATTTGATTTCTAAGTTCCGCAGATACAATAGGATTCTTAAAGAAGCTTCCAGCATTACCTATCACAGCAGGATCGGGTAATTTGCTCTGGCGTATTGCAATGATCGCTTGACTAACATCATGCGGTGTCGGCTCAGCAATTTCACGCTCCTGTAAGAACTTTGCCACATCACCGTAGGCTAAACGTGGCTGCCAAGCCTTTACTAAGGCAAAACTGACATCCACAATTACAAAACGATTCTGCTCACCACTCTTAAAAATACTATCACGATAAGCAAAGGCACAATCTTGTTTTCGGAAAGTTCTCAAGGAACCAGTAACAAAATCAAAAGCAGTCAAGCTATGAAAGCAATCCTGCATTTCAACGCCGTATGCACCGATATTTTGAATAGGTGACGCACCGACGGTTCCGGGAATGAGCGAAAGGTTCTCTAAACCACCATAAGCTTGCCCCAAGGTCCATTGTACGAATTCATGCCAGTTTTCTCCCGCCCCTGCACGCACTATGAAGTGCTCTGCCGTCTCCATTAGCAAGGCACGCCCCTTGATTGCCATCTGTAACACGAGGTAAGGAAGCTGGTCGGATAAAATAATATTGCTACCGCCGCCAAGCAATAGCCGTGGCAGACTTGCAAGTGCGACATCAGATTGCATGCGTTCCCATAGGACGCGCAATTGATCTATGTCGTCAATTTTAAAAAAATGACTTGCTCGTGCATCGATACCAAAGCTGTTTAAGCCTAGCAAGGAGACATCATGTTGTATCGTGATTTCAGGTTTCATAAGGACAAGATTATAGTCGTGAATACAGATTTTCCCGACAGCCTCCTCGTAAATTGCCTGCAAAGTTGGGCTTAGTTTTTGTTAAAATGTCGACACCGTAAAAAATCTTATTTATTTCAGATTTTTAATTGCGTTTGCATTACGAACTTATATCTCTCTACTAGGAAAACAACATGCCATCATTTGATACCGTTTCTGAAGCCAACATGGAAGAAGTTAAAAATGCGATTACACAAGTTAATAAAGTTGTGACGAATCGCTTTGACTTAAAAGGTACTAGTGCAAAAGTTGAACTCAAGGACAAAGAACGCGAAATCATCATCTTTGGCGACACCGAATTTCACCTCGATCAAATCATGGTCGAGATGACACAAACCATGGGAAAACGTAATGTTGACGTACGTTTTTTAGATATTGGCAAAGTCGATAAAATCGGCGGCGATAAAGTAAAACAAGTCATCAAGGTAAAAAACGGTATCCAAACTGAAGATGCGAAGAAAATCGTTAAAGTCATTAAAGACAGCAAATTAAAAGTACAAGCTAGCATTCAAGGCGATGCGGTGCGTGTGACTGGTGCAAAGCGCGACGACTTGCAAGCAACGATGGCGATGCTGCGCAAAGAGATCAAAGATCTTCCTTTGGAATTTAATAACTTCCGCGACTAAGTATCCGATTGTCCGATCTGGCGAAATTTCGCTAAATTTCGCCATTACAGTTAGCACGATCTATTTCGCTCAACGTCACCATAACGCATTACTTGCATTTGCCGACCATCTTTCAAGCGTACTCATGAATTTGATGAATCTGCATTCAAAATAAAAAACGACGCCATACGACCAGTTTGAGAAATAGCGAACCAAATTAGCGCACCAAGCGAGGCTTAAAAAATGTATCGACAACTTCTCAAGCTATTCACATCAAAACCAGTTACTACTGAAGGTCAAAACATTTTGTTCAAGCGCGCTTTAGTCCATTGCACCTTATTGATCTCATCGACCATACTGTTTAGCAATTTAGTACTGGCAAACGAAATTAGCTTGGTTGCTTTAAGTAACGGTAAGGCGATGTTAGTCATCGATGATAAACCGCCCAAAATGTTTGCTGTCGGCAGCAACATTGTTTCAGGAATGAAATTAATTTCTGTGAATGCGAATAGTGCCACCATTGAGTCAGAAGGAAAGCGTCAGACTTTATATCTCGGACATGCGGTACTTAAAAACGAATCCACGAAAAGTCCTAGTATCACTTTGCAAGCAGCCGAAAATGGTCACTTCTTTATTGAAGGGAAAATTAATGGTGGTAGCAAATTAAGAATGATGGTCGATACAGGTGCTAGCTTTATCTCGATGTCGGCTAGTGACGCTAGAAAATTAGGTATCGATTACAAAAAAGGAGTTCCCTCACGTAGCAGTACGGCGAATGGCATTGTTCAAACCTATATCGTACGGCTTGACTCTGTGAAAGTCGGTGACATTGAATTATTTCAAGTTGATGCGTCGGTACAAGAAAACGAGATCGGAATTGGTCTACTCGGCATGTCGTTTCTAAAACGACTGAGTATGGTTCGAGAAGGCCAACAAATGATTTTAACGAAGAAATAAAGTTGGCTTCTGATCTCACTGGTAGACCTTCCTGCTTTGTCGTTTTTCATTAGCAGACAAAGCAGGAATTAAAAGCTACATACTCAAAGTCGAATGCAAAAACAAATTAATTAAGCCTTCTTTAAACGACGTTGTTTCACTGCATCGGCAAGCACCTGCAAGCTCTGCTCACTATCTTTCCAATCGATACAACCATCTGTGATCGATTGCCCGTAGACTAAGTCTTTACCAGCGACTAAATCTTGGCGACCTGCCACCAAATTGGATTCGATCATCACGCCAATAATGCGCTCATCGCCGGCTGCAATTTGGCTTGCAATATCCGCGCAAACTGGAATTTGATTCAGTGGATTTTTTGAGCTATTGGCATGCGAGGCATCGATCATGATGCGCGGCACTAAACCATTCGCTGCAATGTCCTTAGCTGCGGCATCAACGCTTGCAGCATCATAATTTGGCGTTTTACCACCACGCAGAATAATGTGGCAATCTTCATTGCCATTGGTTGAAACAATCGCAGAGTGACCACCCTTCGTTACCGATAAAAAGTGATGTGGCTGTGACGATGCTTTGATCGCATCGACTGCGATTTTGACATTTCCATCGGTTCCATTCTTAAAACCTACAGGGCATGACAAACCAGATGCCAACTCACGATGTACTTGTGACTCGGTGGTGCGTGCACCAATTGCGCCCCAGCTAATCAAGTCAGCGATGTATTGCGGGCTAATCATGTCCAAGTACTCTGTCCCAGCAGGCAAACCAAGTTCATTGATATTCAAAAGCAATTCACGAGCAATGCGTAAGCCATCATTGATACGGAAACTGTTATCCATATACGGATCATTAATCAACCCTTTCCAACCAACTGTGGTACGTGGCTTTTCAAAGTAGACGCGCATCACAATTTCCAATTCACCGGCAAATTTCACTCTTACCTCAGCCAGTTTTTTTGCATACTCCATCGCCGCTTTAGTATCGTGAATCGAGCATGGGCCAATCACCACCATCACGCGATCATCTTTGGCTTGCAAGATATTATGTAAGGCTGTACGCGCATTAGCTGTCACTTCAGAAGCTTTATCCGAACAAGCAAATTCGCGAATCAAATGCGAAGGTGGAAGCAGCTCTTTCATTTCTCGAATACGTAAATCGTCTGTACGTTGCATGATGTTTTCCTGAGTTTCGATAAGATAAAAATGTGTTTAAAAATTGTTTGATCTACTTTACCGCTCCGCTCTTGCACCAACAGTTGAGTCAACTGTAAAGCTAACTACAATAACTACTTATTTGGGCAAAAAAAAACCGCCATGACTGGCGGTTTCTTTGGATCGGTTGGGTTCTATGTACGTCGATTTTGCTTCTACGTGAACTTACCGCTTCTCCACCGCCTTAGGGTTGGAATAGCTAAAGTAAAAGTGAAAGTAAAATCGTGCAAAATTCATGAAAACCTCGTGATCGAATGGATCGACTATAACAACATCAGCGCCCAATTGGCAAGCAATTTATCAGAATATGCGCGTAAATTTATAAAAGCCTTGAGCTAACACATGAGTTAGCACATAAGCTTATATCGATAAGCCTATGTAGGCGCTTATGTAGGCTTATAAAAAGCTCGCAATTTCACTCAATGGCTTCTTACGAATATTCGGCACCATACAATCATCTGCAGGGTGACCAACCACCAACAGAATATAAGGTTTCTCATTGTCTGGACGGCCGAGTAATTCATTGAGAAATCCCATCGGGCTCGGCGTATGCGTCAGCGTTGCTAATCCAGCGTGATGAAGTGCGGCGATCAAAAAACCGGTCGCAATCGAAACCGATTCTGGCACGTAATAATTTTTGACAGCACTACCATCATCCATCAATGTACTTTTTTGCCCGAATATCGCGATCAGATAAGGTGCATCTTCGAGAAATGGTTTATTTGAGTCTGTGCCTAAAGGTGCGAGTGCATCTTTCCATTCTTGTGGCGCACGACGCTCGTAGAATTCACGTTCCTCAATCTCAGCTTCAACACGAATACGATGTTTGAGTTCTTTATCACTAACTACTGCAAAATGCCAAGGTTGATGATTCGCACCGGATGGCGCTGTGCCCGCAGCCAATAAACATTGCTCGATCACTTTGCGAGATACGGGCTTTGAAGAAAATTCGCGTATGGTTTTACGACGTGCGAGTTCCTCATAAAACTCGGCAGCACGCGTTTCCATTTCTGCCTCCGGATAAGCACGATAAGTACTCAATGGAATAAATTGAGGCGATCCTTGGTTAAAAGAAAGTTTAGACATGCTGTTCCTTTCATAAAAAAAAGACACTGTAATCACAATGTCTTTTCTACTCAAGAAGCAAAATCACATTCAATACAAGTCTCAAAAAGTAAGGCTTTTTA
>VFQS010002732.1_pt1 | contig 14114 bp, 25 predicted proteins | sample 3512361 | NCBI WGS metagenome assembly VFQS01 (sample SAMN10412375, study PRJNA504923) | tailings metagenome | isolation source: Relicate 1 Philex TSF3 active mining | place: Philippines
CCCCAAAACCCCAAAACCCCAAAGAAAAGGTGAAGTGGAGTGAGTGAGTCAAGGACTCAAAATATTTTTTTGAATTTTGTGTAATAACATAATCTTTCAATCATCTGCGATGTCAGAGCCTGATCTATCAGCATCAATATCTCCGCAGAATTGAATTGCAAAGAGGATCTTTTCTCTAGCTAGCTCGTAAGATGGATATCTTGGAAGATCCAAAGTGAAGAAGCTATTTGGATTTAGGATAATTTAATTCTTACCATGTATGCGAAACTGGTAAACAAGAGTTAACATTGAATTGCATAGCAGTTATCTAATGTCTTTGATCTGTGGTTGCTGGTAGCCTTGCACGTCCCCAGACAAACTTCAAGTACATTGATTTTTCTTCATCTGAGAAACTTTCAAGGACTTGCCAGAATATTTTGACGAACTCTTCTTGATCGTTGCATGACTAATGATATTAAGGAGCTAATTTTACTTACATTGTACTGTGTGATAGACTTAAGTTTTTCAACATCAATGGTCTTGCTTCCAGTAGCTCTTGCCTCGATCATTTGCCAGTTAAGCATGTTGCAAATTGATAGTGGCATGATGAAATTGACACCTTCTCTGATAGCTCTCATTTGCTTCTCAGATTCATTTAGGCGAACATTGACAATAGAGTTGATGTACTCCTCCATGTTTGCCTTCGTAACCTTTCTACCCTTACCGCCTGGGCACAGCTCGACTTCTTTGCCATTAGACAGGAGTGTAACAAAGTATTCATCTACAGCATACTGGAACTCATCTTCGCTCAGGTGCTTGGTGTTCATGCGCATATCTTCGATGACCTTATAGGAGAATGTATCAATGCCTTTGAGATCTAGTTGGTTGTCGGCGGATGACTAGACTCCCTCACCGGTCTCTTGGAGCAATAATTTCCAGAAGAGCGGCGCTAAGTCCAGTGGGAGAGCTTGTTGAGAGCGGATAGCATGGCCAAGGAAGATGCCAAAGAACTTGAAAAGCTCCAAATGAGTGGGTGAGGTTGAAGAGGGGTTCACTATCCAGCATTCACGATACTGTCCATGATTGTTCTTGTTATTAGGGGTTGGGATCAGCAAGGGCAAAATGCTTGACATGAGTTCCTTGCACACATTGGCCATGGCATCTCTGTAAGGACCACCAGCATCTATGGAACCTTCACCCTTAAACTCGATCTTTAGGCATCTAGTATCAGTGTCATTTTGCTTAAAGCTATCAAATGAGGCAGGATTTTTCTTCATTTCTTAGTAGATTTAGCCAAAGATACTATGAGATCCTTCATGATCACACTCTCCTGTTTCTGCAAATAGGAAAGCTTTGCGGCGCTTAATGCTAATATCATACTGAGAGTTACCTGTTGGAAGCTTGCCTATTTGTTCTTGAATCATCTGGTTCCTAACATTAAAAGTAAAAGACTGGAGCAGTCTTCTTCTCATGAATGGCAATGAATCAGGATGACAATTCTTTAGGTGTCTGTCGGACAATGTCTTATATACTCTTTAAGCTACTTGTTAGAACATAGCAGCCTCTTCGAAGGCGTATTGCATCTCAGAGTAGTTGTCCTCCTTGATTATCTTTGAAAGATTGTTAAGTAGCTTCTTTTGGCCAGAGTTGAATTCCCCAGCACTCTTGTCTCCCTTGATATACTTTATGATGTCTTTCTTTTCGTGCATTAAGAACTGATGGAATGTGTCAATCTCCGCAATTGTCTTATTATCCTGTATGAACTAGTCGACTACCTTTTCGAACTTGTTTCCATTCTTTAGTAGTGACACGAACATCTTCTTGATCGGATCGGATCCTTCCACTGCCTCGTTATAGAGCTCGATTATAGTCTTTTTGTTGCCATAGAATAAGCATTCAGTCTTAACAGACACAGAAAATGACCGAGATTCATCGGTGGAGTGTAACTTTGTCAGGTCAAGGGGCTCGGGCAACTTTGCACCGTCAGGGAGAGGTGAAGCGAATCTGAGGTAAGGAAGAGGTAGGTGATCGAATTGTGTCGGTGATTTGAAAGCTTCCTCGCACAAGTTTATCTCAACCAGATCTCCTTTGTGGTTTGTATAGCTTGCATAGTAGCGTGCTCCCTTGATCTCAATGCCAGTTTCGCTACAGAGGATACCCTTGTGGACCTCATCTGATGATTTGCTTTCTTCAGTGCATGCAGCTAATCCTTGCTTCAAGTACTCATCTAGAACGTCAAGCTTCTCAACCAGATCTGGAATGACATGACGAAGTGACAAACTAACTTGAGGCTTGCCCTCTAGCCCAACAATCTCACTCTAGCTATACATTAACCATCCTTTGTGAATGATGTCTTTTTCAGCCCCAACTTCACCGCGAGCTACTTTGAATTTTTGCAGCTATACCTCATCAACTGAACCATTTATCTCATAAGATCCACTGGTCTGATCCCCCTCATACTTGATAGCAATGCGACTTCCATTCTTCTCGAAGGTATCGTCACCGTAGAGTCTATCGTCCAGCAAGATAGTCCTGTTCTAGGTCTGAGAGGCCTTGAAAAGATGCAGATAGCCTCTCTTTTAAAGGCCTTAGTTGGGAAGTAGTTCATGTATAAGCTTGTAGTCAGCCCAAGTTCCCGGTAGAGACTTAATGCTAACTGAACCACTTTTCAAGGGAATCATTTGCTCGCCGAGTTGGAAAAACGAGGTCTAGGTGCCACAGCAAATTTTATCAACCTTAATGTTCTCCAACCTTGGAACAGGTGCGATTCCGCCACCGATCAACAATTGTTCTTTAGTAACTCCTCCTCTGTGCTCAATGTGCTCTTGCTCCTCATTGAATCCAATTTGGTAGGTCCTCTCCCTAATTTAGTTAGTGTCAGCAAATTTCTCCTTCAAATAAACGAAGGAGTGATCATCACCTGCTTCAAAATCAAGTAGCTCAAATTTTGATTTGTCATTAAATCGAGTGATTGGAGTAGGCTTAGTGCAGTTAGGTACTCCCTCGAGTCCAAGCCTCAAATCCTGATTTGAACCCCAACCATAGAGCTCTCCAGTTGAAGTAAGGGCAAAAGCATGCTTAGTAAGCATTGAAACTTTGGTAAATTTGATAGTGGTGTGATCATAATCAAGCTTCTTGAATGTTGCACTAATTGGCTCCTCGTTTCCTTATCCCAGTAAACTATCAAAACTTTGTCCAGCAGACATCAGGTATGTCTCTTGAGTATTAGTATTCTAAACTTCAATAACAGCCATGTATGAGTTCTTGGCCCTGCTGCAATAGACTCTCTTGACTAACAAGTCATCACCGACTTTGACCTTCGTGAAATTTCCTGGTTCCTCCTGATTGACCCCGATTATCTAAAGGAACTGTTTTCCAGTACCAAACAGCTGCCCATTCTTTGTGACCACAAGAGTGAAATGAGACCCCTGGCAGATGTCGACGATGGAATCCTCGCCTGTTTTGAAGTCCTTGGCAGGCAGCTTCAACTTGTACCAGTACTCACTCTCTGTTTCTGTCTGGTCAAAGTGCGAGTCCTTGTTGTGACCAGAGATTAAGATATCATTGTTTTCGAGAACCAAAGCCACCGTCATCTTTCCAGCTGACACCAACTTTATTGGAGATGGAAAAACAATAAGTCGATAATTCTCGCTGCCTTAATTAATACTATCCTTGAGAGTACCTGAAATAAGAAGAGTGGTTTTATCTTCTTTGTCCAGCATTAGGGTTGCATTGTTGCAAGACGACCATTGGGTGATAATCCACATTGCTTCACCATCTATTCTATTATTATTCATAGTTTTAACTTACTCTCAAAGGTTCTATAAGTATCTGCTCCTTGTACACCATTAGGAAGTCTATTTTATTTGCACCAGCCACAATATACTACTTTATTCTCCAGTGAGTTTGAATAATGCACATGGGTGGCATCAGTGAATTGGGGATTTATATATTTGCCATCAACTTTGAAACCTTTCTCGTCGAAATATAGAATGTCACTATTTATGTCCCCAGTGAATTCATCGTCTTCGAAGCAAAGGAGATCAGATTAATCAATATGTTTTACTTTCATTAAGAATGGAGCAACGATGTTGCTAAAAAGAAATTATTATTGCCTCAAATGCTTACCTTGGATGAGATCTGATTTCCCTCTTGATTTTGTTACTTATTGCTTCCGTGACTTGTTAGAGACCGCCAACCTTATTTTTAGCGGCACAACTTATCTGGAACAAAGTCAAGGTATCACGCTTGTTAAGGTAGCTGAGCTTCTTCTTTAACTTAAGCGGAGCTTCTTGAACAAGTAATTTCTGAGTCTTATCTACTTCCTTTAGGTAGTACTCTCTGATGGAATACCACTCAAACATGATTTCGCGCAGAAGTCTCTACTGTTCATGCTTTTTGGCTCCTTTAATCTTGTTGATCTCACTGTTGAAACTTGAAAGAAGACTATTTTTAGCGATTATTTCTATTTGATCAGCCCACTCTAACCCCTCTTCCTTGCCTTTGGTGATTGAAGCGCGCACTGTTGTCAATAGTTTGCTTGCAAGTGAGAGGTATTTGCATTGGATGGTGACTTGAGAGGGATCTTTGATAGTCTGAGCGATAGCATGACCGATAAGAATAGTTACTGTATTTGATAAGAGTCCTCTAAACTTCTTGTAGACTGAAAGATTCTTGGAAACCAGTGACTTAGTTAAGTGATACACTAAGGATGGCAGAGGGTACATGGATGCATCGATTTCACTTTGGAATACTTCTCTCTTCATGAAATTCTTATCTGTTACAATGTTTTTCAAAACCTGGACTGAGGGCTTTATCACAAAATTGACCAAGAAGTCATTGGCAAAGGATTTCATTGAGGGATCGCATAAGATGCGTTCAATATAGTCCATAACCTGTTTTAAGAAGGACTTTGACCCAGTAAGCAATTTGATATTCATAGCTTCATTGAAAGATATCAAAATTAACTTTTCCACCGATTCAAAGGAATTTAGCAAGGACTTTGGCAAAGGGTTCATATAGTGCAAAAAGTTTGTTAACGCAGTCCTTGACCTTAATCTGAGAAGTTTATTCAAGATCAAAACATAGTTTTCGTAAATTTTTGAGTCTCCAGCGTTATTGTTAGTCCCCGATATAATTTTACTGAGGACTCCCAACTTTTCTTTTTTGACATCAGTTTCCCTATCAGTCTTAGCAGCATCCTTCAGCTTCTTCATTTTGCTGTTAATCAAGTCATAAAAGTCCAAGGAAGGGGTTTCGATCAAATCTTTCCAAATTTTCTCTCCGACATCTTCAAATACAGCGGGCTGATCTTCTTTAGAACTATTCTATTTCCTTAATAAACCGGCTGCGTTTCCGACAAGCAACTTCTTAATGTCCATGTTCTGCTTTGCTTCTTTTTCATTCAACTTAGTGGTGCTTCCTGCCTGTATGGTATCCCAAAGTTTCTGCACCTCCTTGATCCCAGCCTCTTTACTGCCATCTCTCGCTTTAATCTTTGCGATCATTTCTTCACTGTAGCCGCCCCAATCTTTGAGGTCGCACATGAACTGATTGAAGGAGTCGAGGATCTAATTGAAAGTCTGCACTTGAGCAGCCTATGAGGTCTCATGAAGTTTGAGGAACGAATCGCGATCTATGATGAAGAGGCACTTATGCTGGAGCGGCTCCAACTTCTGCTCAGGAGGGATTTAGCTCTCGAGGCTGGAAAGAGCCTCGTAAAGCAGGAGGGCATCGAACTGGTCATCCATGATTAGGATGTTGGTGTTCAGAAGAGCCTTTGAGAGAAGGGTTACCACAAACTCCGAGGCTGGGGTCATAAGATCTGTTGTGTCTACAAATAGGAGGTCGAAATTCATTTGATTTAGAAGGGTTGGGTTCGCTTTTACTTGTGAAAACAGAGTAACTTGATGAGGCACCAGTAACTGTTTTTCACACAAGGAGTTTTCATTGATAGAAGCAACGATTTCAGCAGTAACTAAGAATGATCCTGTTTTCTCTCCATTCTTCTAAGTTGTACCTTCATTGAAAATCATGATAGTATTGTCAAATTCAGAGAAACTTGCAACTGACTTTGTTGGCTTAAATAGACATATTTGTTATTCTTGTGCCTTAATTCTTATTTGTGTCAGGTGCAGTTCCAACATTTCAATAGGAAGATTGAGCTCAGACTGATTGAATAACTGAGGTTTCTTGGCATTTCTCTGCAAAAAGCCAAACAAATCAACAAGTAAGCCTTCATCTTCTAGGAATTTGAGGAATTCAGGGTTTGTGGCTCCACTCTGTTTGTGTTCTGTCTCAATTATTGTGCTTATGATCTTGATTATTTAGATCTGGCTCTGCCTTACGACAAGCGTAGTCTGATCATCAGAGTCAATGCTCAAGATTTTGAGAAGGTTAACCATAACATCCTTTGAATAGAGAAGAGATTTCTCGTGGGTATTGTTAATGATTGTCTGAGTTGGATTCAAGTTATGCACATCGACAGCTCGTACCTCAGGAACGAAACTTGAACCATCCTCTTCATTAGATATGAATAGCACCAATGCTTTTTGCTTTTAAGGATCACTACAGTAAATGCTTGAAGTGAATTCGTTAATCTTTTCCTTTGCAAGTACCTTCAAGTCGCTATCGGCTACGGCTTGCTCAGAGAATCCGAGTATAATGCAAAATTGTTGTTCCTTGTACAGTGCATGCGAGCCAGTCATCATACTAGTGAATGAGCCACCATTAAACATCGATAGAATAAGGTCTGCCTCGTCAATCGACCATAGATCCACTGGTTGCGACAGGAACGAAGACATTTTGTTGCGGATTGCACGTCTGAATTCCTCCTGTGGAGAGTTCTCAGCGAGGAATCTCAGGAATCTGACTATCTCAGAAGTCACGGCGTAAGTACCCTCATTCTCAACACCAATCTCATGATAGATTTTGCTTCTAACCTCAAGAAGGTAGCTGTATAAGAACTTGATGAACTTGCTACCCTTGAACTCAAAGTTTGTGCTGAAAATCTTTTAGACCAAGCAGCTGTTTCCCTCTTTCTCTAGGAGAGATATACTTTCCTCGAAAAGTTCGAATGGGAAGTTGATTCTGATCAAGTTTGAGATGATTTTGATGATCAAAAGCTGGATCCTTGGGTTGCTCAGCAAAAAGATGTTCAGAAGGTCCTTGATCACAGCTGGACGCTGGAGAGGTTAGAGATAATGAATCAAGAATGTTGAAGCCAATGAAGTATAAGTATCAAGAAGTCTAAGTATCCTTTTGAGGAAACCTTCGCTATAGAGTTCATTTAGTTTCTTAAATTCCTCAGCTTGCCTCTGCTTTTTCGCCTCTAGCATCTGACTTTCATCTTCTTTAGAAAATATTTCTTTGGGAACATTTTCTTCAATCTCACCTTTCTTAAGCTCTTCTTCGGGATGCATATCTAATGGTGTATAGGTATCACCAGCAATTATTTAGAGCTTGTCTTCGTTGAAAGCAGAGGGAGTTTCTTCTTAAACGATTGAACCTTTAGATTCCTCATCTTCACTTTAATGATCTCCGATTGGATCATTCTCAGATACTTCAGAGTGCGTTCCTGCTTAAATGATGCTATGTGTGCCATCGGACTTATGCTCTTCAAGATTATTTGAGTTTTCTTTCTCAACAAGAGCGTAATGAGCGTAGAGGCTCTCCATATAGTCATAATGACTGCCTCCAATTGCAACAACACGGCTCTATTAGCCCCTAGGTGCAGACATTTAAACTTGATAGTAGTCACCTCCACCGCCTCCAGCCTGGAAACTTCGACCCTTATTAGTGGTGAAGGAAACGCGATCCATCCAGGCACCAGTGCGAACAGCCATAGTTGTTATGAATTCACCCTCTTCAAAATCAAAAGTTTCCCAGTTCTGGTAGCTTGACTGCCTTCCAGTATGTGCAGTTGCAGTTACATTATTGTTATCTTCACCTCTGTAAATCACCTCAATACCATAGACGAAGTCACCTTAAGTTTATACTTTGAATTGCTTCATGTATGGAATATTATTTTTTGACTTAAAACTTTTCAGGTTATCGAGATCATTGAAAGTGGTTGAATGAGAATAGACAGGGCCACGATGATCACTCTTTTTTAGGTTCTCATTCCATGGCTTATTTTCTGGACTCTCTATGACAGCTAAGTAAGTATTGAAGTCAATTCCCTTATAGTTTTGAGCAAAATAAATGTAGCGGTGAAGCTCTCTGAAAATTATGTCAAATCCTTGCAACAAAAGGCTCTCAGTTGCGTTTTCATCTATCAGCGATTGAGCTCGTTCCATTGAAAGAGGAGTCTTCTAGTTATTTTTCACTTGAGGTTATTCATCCTTTTTTATCAGGCGGCCAATTACTGAAAGAAAAACATTCTCGAACAAGCTTACTAGCATCTCAGTCAGAGGTTTAGCCTCCTCACTGCTCTGAACCAGCAGCTCAATTGACTTGCCCCAACTCTTTTCAATTATATTGTTCTCATCTTTTTCATCCGCCTTGAACCATCCACCCTCATATAGAGTCCTGAACAGTTCTAAATGCTTCAATGCACTATGATCCTTCGCGAGGTACTTCCAGCGCAAGCTATTCAGAATGACTTTGACATCAGTCTCATCTGGCTGTGTCTGCAGCTATCCCAGGAGTCCCTTGATTATTCCGAAGAAGTTAAGTCTAATCTGATCCTCAAGGTATGGTCCGCAACCCTTCAAATCGTCAAGATAATGCGTCACTTCATTTTTGTTGGCACGCAAGGCACATGAGAACCACATCATCAGGTCATACCGAAGGGCTTTAGGGATATGATCGAAACTTAAGAGCTGTGACAGCATCTTTAGTCCAGTTGCTCTTTTCTTAGCCAGTAAAAAGCATTCCTCTACCTTTTCTTAGACTTTGACAAGGTCTACAGGAGCTTGAAGATATGAGAGAATAGAAGTGACAGCCATTTCAAAAGCATCCTTCTTTTTTTCGTTGTAATTTTTGGCGCCAATATTAGCCTTAGCTCTCCATGTCTTCATTTTATCCTTCAATTCAGTTTATTGATCTTCTTTCCTTCCCAACGACATTGCCTTGGTCATTGACTCCTTGATAAAGTTGATTGTTTCCTTCTCCTTTGACTGATCCTTGGCGATGAACATGTCAGGCACCCTCAACTTGATGAGAAACTCCGCCCTCTTGACCACCTTCGTGAACATATCCTGCATCTCCTGCTCATAATCCTTATCGACCAGAGCCTCCTACTCTGTATCACTCTTTCCACTGTGATCTTTCTTCACTGCCGCCTCAAGTCTCTCTCTTGTCACTTTTTTGTGATCGTTGATCCAAGTGCGCATCTTTGATGCACTCTCCCAACGCTTGATGATACCGTCGAAACCAGGGAAGGACTTGATGGTATCAAGCAGCTTAGTGGTAGAATCTGGGTCATCAAGAGTCAGCTCAGAGGACTGCATGTCCACTTCATCAACGAGTTGAGAGAAGGTATCGAATTGGTCGCTGAATTTGATTAGACAACCGAAAGCTGAACGGGTCAGACGGAGACCGTCGGCACCGTTGAGCTTGGCCCACATGACTGGTGGACGACGTTTCTCGAAGGAGGTCTGTAAAAGGCTGATCAAACGGTCTACATGCTCGTTTTACCCCTGGTTGATAATCGCTTCAATCAGTTTATCATCTTCAGATACAGTCTTCTCATTGGCGATAGCAATTGGCTTCTCACCAATCACAGCTGACAGGTCGTTAATGACCTGAAGTGTGTCCTTGTTGAACACTTGCCCGACAAGGCGATACTCGATACCCCCAGACATCAGGTGAGAGTCAGTGATCATCTACTGCATCTCATCATTGTTGCTTGCGCCTTCACCCTCCTTCTTTTCGGTTTTCTTAATGACGATTAGCTTGTAAGCAGTTTAGCCTAAGACCCAACTGAGGCTACGTGAAAAGGCATCAAGGAAGTTCTTTAACTTATAGTCTACTTCGAAGACCTTTAGAGTGTCGGATGATTTCTTTTGCTGCATGTCTCCCTTCTTAATTTTGTCAATGAAAATGCACACTTTAAGACAATTGACACAGCAGTCATAGTTGCAGTTCATGCAGCACCATCCTTCGATGCCTCCGCTTTGATAGAAGCCAGTCAAACCGCTGAAGCAGACACCAAATACTTTTCTGAGATCACAGTCCCAAGAAGAGCTATGTTGACCTCTGCCGTACTTTTTCAGTGGACATCCATGAAAATCGGTCTTGCAAGCGGTTCCCTCAGGTATAATCTTCGACCATTGTTCCTTATCTAACTGTTAGGCTTGCTTTACTGAATCCATCTTTTTAAATTCCTCAACATCGAAGTTAACACCTTCACTTTTGAGTTCTGTGCTTATTTCCTTGACTTGTGCGACGCTCATTACGATATCTCTTCTCTTGGAGTGAATGTCTCTGTTGAACTTGTTAAAGGAGTCCATCACTTTTACGATTGACGATCCGATCTGGGGCAGCAGAGAGGTCTTCAAGCTGAACAAAGATAAGGCTTAGGTTGCTGACCACAAAACCTTGAATATGCCTTGCTCTGAATTTAGAAGATTGCCTATTGCTTCTGAAATATCATTGAACTTATCTTTAGCTTTTTCATCCTCAGGGTTGACCTTGGTATCAAGGTACTCGGCCATCAGTCCATTGATCTTGTTAATAACCTCGACAGTCGCTTCAGTCCCCTTTTGATATAGGTTATTAAAAAAGAACTCAGCCTCCTTAAATGCTTTCTTTCCTTTTTCGTCTAGCCCCTCTTTGCTCGATTCGGCCCTTTCGCTCAACTCACAGTATTGGCAAATGATTTCCTCACTCAATAGCACGTAGAACTTGTTCGTTGCAACCATCAGGTCTTTAATGATCTATGTACTTGTTGCAGGCTTCGATTCATCTGAACCTTTGAAGGAGATTTCGATCTTTGAGTGAACATTATTCAGAAGGATATCTCTACACTTGTCATAGACGTCAAGGATCTGAGCTTGATGAGACTCATCTTGCTGACCTAGGATCTTTTTCAAGTTCTCAAATTGCGAGAGATAGGTCAATAAGAGAATCGACTCCTCTGCCTTTTTAGGGTTAGAGAGTGAGTGAGAAAGAGTTTGTCCAAGATAACTGAGGATCTCTTAGTTGCTTGAATAAATCAGATTCAAGGAGCTCTGCAAGATCTTCAAGGTCAATTTATAGATGTTATCCCAGAGTTCTTTGATCTCTGCCTCCACTTCTTGATCCCCTTCGACTTCTTGATTGTAGCCTTCTTCGATTAATGAAACTATGGTCTTTTGATATGCATTCAGGAACTCTTGATAGGAGTTTTAGGTTCTTAAAACGTCTTTAAGTCCGAGTCGGCAGTAGTTCAAAGCCTAGAAATTTGCCATAGCTAGGTTTAGAATGAAATAGAAGTTGTACTGTTAAGCAATGTTTGCTAAGGATTTCTTTTCCCTAATGATATCTACTGCTTGAAGCAGTTGAAGTTTGATGTTCTCAAAAACTTGGGATGTGAGAAAAGTCACATTTGGATATTTAAAGACAGATATCATCTTTTGATCATTTCCCTTTGCAGCTTCTATATCCTTCAAGAACTTGGTTGTCCCAGTATATGTCATGTTTAGAAGCAGCGATTTCATTTGCTGTCGCATTTTTGAGTCAACGACATTAGTGTAACCTTGCGGTACCTTGCTCTCTTCGATTAGATCAGAGGTTTGTACATTGAACATCAACCTCTCGATAATATTTAATTCTGAAGAATCTGTCTTTTCCTTCTTTTCTTTTTCACCCTTAGCGAAAATCTCCTTTTGGAACATCTAAATTCTATTTTCCAAGTAGCTAGTGCTCTTGACAATCTCGAACACAGGTTTCGTGAAGCCAGAAATAGTAAAGTTGAGAAGCTTGAATTAGAGTTCTTCTCCGGCATTCGAATTATAGAACCCTAAAAATTTTCCATTGTATGGGTTGAATTACACAATCATATTTTGGAACTATGGCTCTAAAGTTTCCATCAAGATCTATTTTCCGCTTTAAACATCAAAATAGCGAGAAGCTTAGCCGTCATTCTAATTGATCAACAAGACTTGTCCATTTGTCGCAAATGAATTTTTTAGCATTTATTCAACGGCACTATCTAGCGATCCAATCGAGATAGGTTGACCGTCCTTGTCAACCAGTAGCACCTCTCTGACAAACTCTAGCCGCCTGCCTTCCTCCCTCGGCTCATATTGCTCCAGATATACATGAGGCCTCACTATTTCATTTTCATCATCATCGCTGTCATACTCTCCATCACTGCTGTTACGTGGTTAGTGGTCTATAAGTGTTAAGAGATAGATGCAAAACTTACTTTTCTCCTTTAACTAATCTGTCTATTTATAGGTTATTGTGTAAAGAGATTAACTGTCTGTGAAAAATGGAGAAAAGATGCGGTATCTTCCTGGCAAATTTTTATCTTATAATGGTTTGTTGTAACTTAGAGAGTGCTCTTATTCACCTTCACAGGGGCCAGTCTCTTCATCGTAATTTTCTTATCTTTCCTAGAGTTCGTGGTTGATAGGCTCAAGCTGACCGTTTTCATTGATCTCTTGTAAAGAACCAGCATCAAGGACAAGGTATGGAACCACTTGTTACTTAGAATTGAATGTTTTGCACATTCTATCTCTTACATAAAGTTTTCCTTCTATGTGAGCAAGACTTACTGTCATCTCCTTGAAGTGAGGATTGCAAAGCAAAACTTTCCCGAAGTTGCTCTCATTCAGACTAATCTTTAAGAGGCCGTTTTCATATTCTTGAACATAGATATGCTCATCAGCGATTGCAAAAGAGTTCGTGTTATCAACAGCTTCAAACCTATACTCTCCGCTGCTGATCCCTACTAATTTTTAGGTCTCCCCACTTTTTCTGACTTTCAATTACTCTACATCGATTGCACTGTTAACTACAATCTTGACTTTCTTGTCAGCCTTCGAATCACCTTACTCAACTTAGATGACCTCAAAGTCACTTCTCAAGTCAACAGCAGAAATGTCTTTGTCCAAAATGTTTGCCGTCACCAAAATGTCCTCGACATTGGTGCGAGCCTAAGAAAACGAGAAAATAATTTTCGATGCAAGTTCGATTGCACGAGTCGGGCTGGATTCATCATGGACGATGGAGTTTAGGAAAGTGCGAGCCTCATTGATGTTCTGATCTATCATGAAAGATACGTGATCTGTATTATAGAGAGAGCCTTTGGGAGTCTCTTTCATAGCCTAGTACATGTATTCAAGAGAGTTGATCAACATGGACTCTGGGAAACCAGACTCTTTCACCTTTGTCAATTCTCTAATTTCCTTCATCAGATTGATAACGAACTTCATTCCTCCTTGAAGACCCGCACAGACTCTTTGATAAGAACCGTCAATCTTATTAGTTTCGGTGGCTAAAAATCCCTTCAAATACTCAAAAAAGCTTATTTTCTATAATTTTGTATCATCAAATCAATATATGTACCTTTTCTGACCCCAAATGAGTCTTTTCGACGAAGAGTGCATATAGGATGACTAATTTCTTCTTCTAAAGCTTGGTGTAGTCTCCAACCATGAGTGGAGAAATAGCTGTAAACATGTCATCTTCGTCTATATGTAAAGTTGTGTCAGAAAATTGTTCTTTAATGTTTGAGTCAATCAAACTTACTTCTTTGGTTGAATTGTTGCACAAGTCCTAGAGGAGGTGTGAACCCGCTTAGGAGGTTCTCAGAGATTTGCTAAATAGTTTGACTCTTAAAAACCTCCTCACTGCTCTCATTGATCTGGACATTAGAGTCAGGGAACACCAAATCCAACTTGATTTGATCACCCCCACCCAACATCCTATTGAGAGTGAATCCATAGATTTTATCAATAGCTTTCTCCTCCTGGAGGACTTCTTGCTCCATCCCAGAGATAACATCTGCTCCTCCGTAGACAGCACCTCCAAATATCTATTTAAGCTCTTTGTTACCCATTACTGCTTAAAGATATGAATCTTATATATTTCCTTAATATTATTAAATAAGAGAAGCGCTTAACCTTTATTTCTATTAATCCTTCTGATCTGATCTCCATCTCTCTTTCACCCTTCGCTCTATATGGGGTTTTGGGGTTTTGGGG
>VFQS010002736.1_pt1 | contig 14106 bp, 14 predicted proteins | sample 3512361 | NCBI WGS metagenome assembly VFQS01 (sample SAMN10412375, study PRJNA504923) | tailings metagenome | isolation source: Relicate 1 Philex TSF3 active mining | place: Philippines
CTACCTCGGGAACAAAGGGGAAACTGCGGGGAAACTCAGATTTATCAATCCGAGATACTTCACAAAAGTTCGGAGTGGCCGGATTGTCTTAAAGATTCAACTAAAGACTTAACCTTTTGAGCGTGCTGCTTGGAGGTGACCAGAAGAGCATCAGCGGTGTCGACCACAATCACATCCTCCAGCCCAATCAGGGCCACCAATCTGCCGGTGTCGCTCACCAGAATTCCAGAAGCTGAATCAGTAAGCGCAGTGGCCGAACCCAAGACCGCCAAATGACCCCTACGGCCATGCGATTGAAGTTCGGCTATGGCTGCAAAGTCTCCAACATCGTGCCACTCAAACTCGGCTGGCACCACCGCCACCTCACCGCGCTGGGCCGCAGGTTCGGCAACTGAATAGTCAATGGCGATCTTGGTAAGAGTCGGCCAGAGCTTGTCCATCAAATCTTTGCGTGCGGGGGTATCCCAAGCCTGAGCTATCTCAACCACACCTTTATAAACAGTCGGTTGTGAGCTCTCCAATATTTCTAAGATCAGCTTGGCAGAGGCAATGAACATGCCCGCGTTCCATAAATACTGCTCGGTGTCAAAATATTTTCTGGCGGTTGCGATATCTGGCTTCTCCACAAATTCCAACACCTGGCAGGCGGTGGCCGCAAGCTTCTCGCCTTTCCTTATATATCCAAACGCTACGGAAGGCTCTGTGGGTTTTATGCCAATAGTGACGATTTTTCCCGAGCGGGCAACATCTACTGCCTCAAGGACTGCCTTTTCAAACTTGCCCTGATCTAAAATCACGTGATCAGCGGCGAAGGATCCGATGATTACACCTGGATGACGCTTTTCCAGGATGGCGGCGGCCAGAGCAATAGCAGCGGTTGAGTCCCTGGGAGATGGTTCGAGGACCAGAGAATCATCACTGAGTTTTGGGAGTTGTTGACTCACAGCCTCGGCATGGATGTCCCCGGTGACCACCATGATTTGCTCACCAGCCAGAGGAACCAACCGATCCCAGGTGTCCTGCAAAAGAGTCTGACCATTGCCGGTCAGGTCATGCAGAAACTTGGGGGCAGCTGCGCGAGATAGTGGCCAGAGTCTCGAGCCAATACCGCCTGCTGGAATTACCGCATAGAAGTCTTTTGGTTGCGAAGCCATTGCTCTTCCTGGCTGTTGGTTGCCGTTTACTCAAGGTTACCCTGCGCTCAGTTACACTAGAGAGACTTTTCAAAGCCACGGAGGACAAATTGGCCACTAAGCCAGCTGGAACCCTATATAGAGGTCGGGTTGGCATGTGGTCGTGGGTCCTTCACCGCATTACCGGCGTTGGCATCTTCTTCTTCCTACTCGTCCACATCCTCGACACAGCCCTTGTCAGGGTTAGCCCAGAGGCATACAACGTCGTTATTGAGTCTTACAAAACCCCCATCATTGGCATTGCCGAACTGGGTCTAGTTGGAGCAATTTTGTTTCATGGACTGAATGGACTTCGAGTAATCGCTGTCGACTTCTGGGCCAAGGGAACTAAGTATCAGGCGATTATGTTCTGGGCGGTAATGATCATCACTGTTGTCCTTGTCGCTGGTTTTACTCCACTTCATCTTTCGAGAGTGTTTGGTGAATAAATGGCCGTAGTGATTGAGACCCCCAACTCCCCCAGAACCCGCAAGCAAGCCAACTGGGAAAAATACGGCTGGCTGTTCATGCGTCTGTCGGGACCACTACTAATAGTTTTAGTTTTCACCCATCTGGTTTCGAATCTGGTGGTCGGTGAGGGAATCAAAGCTATTGACTTTGCATTTGTTGCGGGTAAGTGGGCGGATCCTTTCTGGCAAGTTTGGGATCTCGCCATGCTGTGGCTGGCCATGATTCACGGAACAAATGGAATGAGAACCATAGTTAATGATTACGCAGAGAAAGAAAAAGTTCGCAAGTCGCTAATCATGATTCTCTGGGTGGTCTGCGGTCTATTGATCTTGCTTGGCACGTTGGTGATTTTTACATTTGATCCATGCCCAGCGGGAGCAGCTATCGAACTTCTTCCTTCGTTCTGTCCAGTCAACTAGGAAAAGAGAAAAGTGTCTTCTGACCAAGTGATTTATCACTCGCACGATGTTGTGATTGTTGGAGCTGGTGGTGCAGGCATGCGTGCCGCCATCGAGGCTGGACCCAAGGCCAACGTTGCTGTTATCTCAAAACTATTTCCCACCCGCAGCCACACCGGTGCTGCACAGGGTGGCATGGCAGCGGCTCTGGCAAACGTCGAGGAAGACAGCTGGGAGTGGCACACTTTCGACACCGTCAAAGGCGGTGACTACCTGGTCGATCAGGATGCTGCGGAGATTCTGGCCAAAGAATCAGTGGATGCCGTTATCGATCTAGAGAACATGGGACTTCCATTCAACAGAACTCCAGATGGAAAGATTGACCAGAGAAGATTCGGCGGTCACACTCGCGACCATGGCAAAGCTCCCGTTCGCAGAAGCTGCTATGCAGCGGACCGAACTGGCCACATGATTCTGCAGACTCTCTATCAAACCTGCGTGAAGCTTGGCATCGAATTCTTCAACGAGTTCTATGTCTTGGATTTGGTAATGAACGAGGGTAAGCCGGCTGGTGTTGTGGCATATGAGCTTGCCACCGGCGACATTCACGTCTTCGCTGGTAAATCAATAGTTTTTGCAACCGGTGGTTTTGGCAAGATCTACAAAACCACATCCAATGCGCACACTCTCACTGGTGATGGCGTTGCAATTGCCTACCGCAGAGGTATTCCACTGGAAGACATGGAGTTCTACCAGTTCCACCCAACCGGACTTGCAGGTCTTGGGATTTTGCTAAGTGAGGCTGCCCGTGGTGAGGGTGGAATCTTGCGCAATGCATCAGGCGAAAGATTCATGGAGCGATATGCGCCGACAATCAAAGATCTTGCTCCACGAGACATGGTCGCACGAGCCATGGCCAATGAGGTTCGCGAGGGTCGAGGTGCAGGGCCAAATAAGGACTACGTTCTACTGGATCTAACTCACCTAGAGCCAGCCGTAATTGATGCCAAGCTTCCTGACATCACTGAGTTTGCTCGAACTTACTTAGGCGTTGAGCCCTACACCGAACCGGTTCCTGTCTTTCCAACCGCTCACTACGCGATGGGCGGGATACCAACCAACATCAAGGCAGAGGTACTGAGCGACAATGACACGGTTGTCCCTGGACTTTATGCTGCCGGCGAGTGTGCCTGCGTTTCAGTTCATGGCGCGAATCGACTAGGAACTAACTCGCTGCTAGATATAAATGTCTTTGGAAAACGAGCTGGAAGATACGCCGTCGAATACGCAAGCAAGGCAAAGCAGGTTCCAATGCCAGAAAACGCCGCGCAAGATGTCATCGACATGCTGGCCAAGGTGAGAGCAGCCAATGGCAAGGAGAAGGTAGCTCAGCTTAGAAAAGAACTTCAGGAAACAATGGACAAAAATGCCCAGGTCTTCCGCACCGAAGAATCTTTGAATGAGGCTCTGGCAAAAATTGCTGAGCTGAGGGCTCGCTATGAGAACATCTCTATTCAAGATCAGGGCAAGAGGTTTAACACCGATCTACTGGAAGCTGTTGAACTTGGCTTCCTACTAGATCTTGCCGAGGTTACGGTGGTGGCTTGTCGCGAGCGCCGCGAGAGCAGAGGTGCTCATCTGCGTGAGGATTATCCAGATCGTAACGATAAGAAGTTCATGGTTCACTCCATGGCATACCTGCAAAACAAAACCGATCGCAAGACTGGAACGCCAATCAAGATTGATTGGAAGCCGGTTGTAATTACCAACTATCAGCCGATGGAGCGCAAGTACTAATGGCAGACAAGGCAATTGCTGAGGTGGTCTCCCTAAAGCTCACTTTGATGATTCGCAGATTCGACCCTGAGGTTGACAGCGAGCCAAAGTGGGTCGACTACGACATCGAGATGTATGGCACAGACCGAGTCTTGGATGCTCTTCACAAGGTGAAGTGGGAAATAGATGGATCTCTAACCTTCCGGCGCTCCTGCGCTCACGGAGTCTGTGGCTCTGATGCCATGAGAATCAATGGCCGTAACCGACTTGCCTGCAAGACTCTGATTAAGGACCTTGATTTGTCGCAACCGATCTACATCGAACCAATTAAGGGTCTTCCTGTAGAAAAAGACTTGATTGTCGACATGAATCCCTTCTACCAGGCATACCGGGACATCAATCCATTCCTAATGGCCAGCGACAAGCCAAAGCGGGAAAGGCTGCAGTCCCCTGAGGATCGTGCTCGCTACGACGACACCACGAAGTGCATCCTCTGCGCCGCCTGCACCACCAGCTGCCCAGTGTTCTGGACCGATGGTCAGTACTTCGGCCCTGCCGCAATCGTCAATGCTCATCGATTCATTTTTGACTCGCGAGACGAAGGCGCTGAAGTTCGTCTTGAAATTCTCAATGACAAAGAAGGTGTCTGGCGCTGCCGAACAACCTTTAACTGCACCGAGGCCTGCCCCAGAGGCATCGAGGTCACCAAGGCAATTGCAGAGGTGAAGCAGGCTATTTTGAAGGGAAGGGCCTAGACAGCAAAGCTGTTTAGCCTTTTATGACAATTGAGAGACGAGTAGTTCTCGCAGGTTCCCTAGCCACCAGTTCAGCCATCGCGCTCGCCGCCTGCGCTGCGCAGCCAGAGGTTGCCGAGACCACTCCCCCTTCGGGAAGTGTCGATGAAATGGAAATCATCACTGGCGGCGAGGTGCTGGTCGGCAACATAGATGACATTGCGGTTGGCAGTGGAACAAAAATTAAGGTGAATGATCAGCTGACGATTCTGGTTACTCATCCTACTGAAGCTCAGTTCAGAGCATTTTCCGCAACCTGCACCCATGCTGGCTGCATCGTCTCTGGCATTCGGGACGGACAGATTGCCTGCGCCTGCCACGGAGCAAGATTCAATTCTGAGTCAGGAGAGCCTGAGCAGGGGCCAGCCAACAGCGCCTTGAGAAAAATCGATCTAGAAGTCCGTGGCAAGGAACTCTGGGCTCTCTTTACCTTCTAGGTTTATTACGTGCTAAAGATCGCAACCGTAAATGTCAACGGCATTAGAGCTGCCGCCCGCAATGGCATGGCGGATTGGCTCAAGAAAGCTAAGCCCGACATCCTTTGTCTGCAGGAGGTCAGAGCTCCGGTTGGTGAACTAGAGAAACTAATCGCAGATGGCACATTCGGTGCTGGTTGGCACTTTGCCGAACAAGAAGCTTCTGCCAAAGGTCGCGCTGGTGTCGCAGTCCTGAGCAGAGCACCAATCAAGAAATTTAGAACTGACATTGGTCCTAAAGAATTTGATTCGGCTGGTAGGTGGCTGGAAGCGGATATAGAAACCAAAAAAGGAATACTGACTGTCATCTCCTGCTATGTCCACTCTGGTGAAGCCGATACACCAAAACAAGTTGAGAAGTATAAGTTTCTTGAGGCAATGAAAAAGAGGATGTCCCAGCTGATTAAGTCCACAGACTTAGCGCTTGTGGTGGGCGATTTAAATGTCGGCCACACCGAGCTGGACATCAAGAACTGGAAGGGCAACCTGAAGTCTGCTGGCTTCCTACCTGAGGAAAGAGCCTATTTTGATGACTTCGCCAAGCAGGGCTGGGTGGACATGGGCAGAAGGGCACATCCAGGAAAGCCCGGTCCCTATACCTGGTGGTCGTTTAGAGGTAAAGCCTTTGACAATGACGCTGGTTGGAGAATTGACTATCAGCTAGCGACACCAAAGCTTGCTCAGCTGGGGCAGAATTATCGAGTTGATCGCGCAAAAAGCTATGACGAGCGTTGGACTGATCACTCGCCCGTCTTAGTCGACTACCTACTCGAGGTGAAATAGATGAGCAAACCAAATCTGCTCAGTGGTATGCAGCCCTCTGCTGCCAGTTTGCACCTCGGAAATTACCTGGGAGCTTTGAAACAGTGGGTGGCGATGCAGGATGAGTATCAGGCGTATTACGTAATTGTTGATCTGCACGCCATCACAGTTCCACAGGACCCGAAGGAACTGGCAGAGAATACTCGACGAACAGCGGCACAGTATTTGGCGGCCGGAATCAACCCAGAAAAATCAGCACTCTTTGTCCAATCCCATGTTCCCGCTCACGCGCAGCTTGCCTGGGTCCTGAACTGCATCACTGGCTTTGGTGAAGCTTCGCGAATGACACAGTTCAAGGACAAAAGTCAAAAGGGTGGTGCAGAGAGCAGCTCGGTCGGACTCTTCACTTATCCAATCCTGCAGGCTGCCGACATTCTTCTCTATCAACCAAAAAGCGTTCCAGTTGGCGAAGATCAGCGCCAGCACCTCGAGCTAACCAGAGACTTAGCCATGAGGTTTAATTCACGCTTTGGAGAAACGTTTGTAGTCCCTGAAGCACACATTCTTAAAGAGACAGCAAAAATTTTCGATCTTCAGGAACCCACTGCAAAAATGTCCAAGTCAGCCGAAGACCCGAAGGGGCTAATCAACCTTCTGGATGAAGAATCTGTCATTTCAAAAAAGATCAAGAGCGCCGTTACTGACACCGATGGTGAAATTAGATTTGACCGCGAGGAAAAGCCAGGGGTGTCAAACCTCCTGGGCATCTACTCAGCCATTACTGGCGAAAGTATTAAGCAACTAGAAGCTAGGTTTGCCGGTCAGGGCTATGGAGCTCTGAAGTCAGAGTTGGCCGAGGTGGTGGTCGAAGCCCTGCGACCAATCAGAAGTCGGGCTAATGAACTTATGGCAGATACAGCCGAACTAGATCGTCTGCTCGCCAAGGGAGCCGAAAAGGCCAATGAGTTGGCTGATGAGACCCTGCGAAAAGTCCACGAAAGAGTGGGATTTATCCCCCCAAAGTCCTAGGGGCGGAATTTATAACCCCCTGAGAGTATTGTTACTAAAGCACAGTTCTTCGGGGTCAGTGAAAATCTGAACCGGCGGTTATAGTCCGCGACCCGACTGGAAACGCAGCCCCCAGCTGCGCAGCTTCAGGCGGTTGATTCGGTGAAATTCCGAAACCGACGGTAATAGTCCGGATGGGAGAAGAACCAAGGGATGCTTTGGCGTCCCTGTTTTCTGCTTGCCCGCGGGTTCTGTGCCGCAAACATAGGGGCAAGATGCAACTTAGACACCTAGAGCAAGCGATGAAACGCGCGCTCGAAATTGCCCTACTCGGACCAGCTCACGGAGTGAACCCCCAGGTCGGCGCTGTCATTTTGAATGAGAGTGGTCAGATCGTCGCAGAGGGTTACCACCGGGGATCTGGAACCGCGCATGCAGAAGTCGCGGCTATTGAAGAATTGAAGCGCAAAGTCTCCTACCCATTTGCCCCCGGCTACACAGCCGTAGTGACGCTCGAGCCATGTAATCACTTTGGAAAAACAGGTCCGTGTGCCCAGGCGCTGATTGATGCTGGAATCTCTAGAGTGGCTTTCCCTCTTCGTGATCCAGGTGTGGAATCCTCGGGTGGTGCAACCCGCCTGAGAGAAAATGGCGTCGAAGTCATTGAGGGAGTACTTCGAGAGAAAGCTCGTGAACAGGCAAGAGTCTGGCTAACCTCAAAACAACTCTCTCGTCCCTATGTCACTCTGAAGTGGGCTAGCAGTTTGGACGGAAGAATTGCAGCTGCTGATGGAAGTAGTAAGTGGATTTCTGGAGAAGCCTCCAGGGCAGATGCTCACAGGCTTCGAAGCGAAGTTGATGCGATTTTGGTTGGAACCGGAACAGTCCTTGCAGATGACCCAGAACTAACTGCACGTACCACAGACGGTGGTCTCTATAATCACCAACCTTTGCGAGTGGTTATGGGAATGCGAGATATTCCAGAAAACTTTCGAGTTCTGAATGACAAGGCGAACTCAATTCAGATTCGCACTCGCAGTCCGCAAGAAGTCCTGAATCACCTCTGGTCTATGGAAAAGAAGCATCTTCTAGTCGAGGGTGGGCCGGCTGTAGCGGCTGAATTCATTAAGGCTGGTCTAGTCGATGAGTTCATCATCTACCTCGCGCCAATGCTGATTGGCGGCCCCAGGCTTGCAATCGCCGACCTTGGCTTTGAAAACATTCAGCAAGCCATGAACCTCAAGGTTATTGAGCAAAAAAACTTAGGTACAGACATCTACATAAGAGCAAGGAGCTAAATGTTCACCGGAATTATTGAAGAGCTTGGCAAGGTCTCGGCCATCGAAAAGCAGCCAGATGCAATCAGGCTGACTATCGAATGCAAAGAGGTGCTGAGCGATCTTAAGCGTGGCGACTCTATCTCCTGCTCGGGAACCTGTCTGACGGCGATTGAGATTGATGATTCAAACTTCACTGCCGATGTGATGCTGGAGACAATTCGTCGCTCCAGTCTCGACGGAGTAAAAGTTGGAGATCCAATCAACTTGGAAAGAGCAATGACCGCTGCCACCAGATTTGGAGGCCACGTCGTCCAGGGTCACGTCGATGGCGTTGGTGAAATTGTCTCTCGAGAAAAGAGTGAGAACTGGGACTGGGTAAAGATTCGTCTACCTGAAGATTTGATGAAGTATGTCGTCCACAAGGGCTCGATTACACTCGACGGTATTTCACTCACGGTCAATGATGTTGATGGAAATGTCATTGCTGTTTCTCTAATTCCAGAGACTCTGCGGGTGACGACGCTTGGTTATAAAAACCCAGGCGACAAAGTAAATGTTGAAGCTGATGTCATGGCTAAACACATAGAGAGACTCATGGAGAAGCGATGAGCATTCAATACAGCAGCATCGAAGATGTGATTAGGGCTCTCCGCGAGGGAAAGCCGGTCATTATCACCGATGATGAGGACCGAGAAAATGAAGGTGATGCCATCATCGCCGCTCAGTTCGCCACCAGCGAGTGGGTCGCATGGATGGTGAGGCACACCTCTGGCTTCCTCTGCGCTCCGATGACCGAGGAGCGGGCGAACCAGTTGGAACTGCCGCTGATGTGGATAAATAACCAAGATCCTCATCACACTGCCTACACGGTGAGTGTCGATGCTGCCAACCGAACCTCCACCGGAATCTCGGCCGCCGAGAGGGCCAATACGGCCAGAGTTCTAGCTGACCCCCATGCCGGACCGCAGTCTCTGATCAGACCAGGCCATGTTTTACCCCTGAGGGCCAAATCTGGAGGGGTCCTGGAAAGGGCTGGACACACCGAAGCAGCGGTGGACTTGCTTGAATTAGCGGGCCTGGAGCCAGTTGGGCTGATGGCTGAGCTGGTCAATGACGACGGAACAATGATGAAATCTGGGGAATTATTTACCCTTGCTCAGAGGTTTGAACTACCTATGAGTACGATTTCCCACCTTCGGGACCACCTGGAGAAGCGCTCCCCTGAGCGGAAATACAGCCAAAATCGCATCCGATTCGAGGCTGAAGCCAAGCTTCCCACCACCCACGGTGATTTCACCGTTCGTGGCTACTACGACGTCCAGACCACAGCTGACCACGTTGCCATCATCGCTGGAAAGCCTGGACCAAAAGAGGCTCTGGTCAGAATGCACTCGGAGTGCATTACAGGTGAGGCATTTGGATCTCTCAAGTGTGAGTGTGGCCCACAGCTAGATTCTGCCCTAGAAGCAATTGCTGCTGATCCAAAGGGGGGCGTGGTCATCTACCTGCGTGGTCAAGAAGGTCGCGGTATTGGTCTTCTAAACAAGTTGAAGGCTTACTCACTGCAGGAGCAGGGTCTCGACACAGTCGATGCCAATCTCGCACTCGGTCTGCCCAGCGAAGCACGTGAATATGGTGCCGCTGTGGCGATTCTGAAGGATTTGGGAATTGAAAGCGTTCGTCTGTTGACGAACAATCCAGCCAAGCGTCGCTTCCTCGAGGATGCTGGAATTCCAGTAACTGAGACCGTGCCGCTGATTGTTGGCCTGGCAGAGCAGAACAAGGGTTACCTAGAGGCGAAGAGAGCTCGCATGGGTCACCTGATTCCAGCTAATCTGAAGTAGTGAGTGGAAAAGGAGCCCCGCAACTAGCTGTAAGCGGTGCGGGCCTAAGGGTCTTTGTAATTGCATCCTCCTGGCACAGCCAAATCATGGATGGCCTAATCGCTGGAGCGGAAAAAGAGCTTCGCAAATCTGGAGCTGACGACATTAATCTTTGGCGTGTCCCAGGCGCATTTGAACTGCCACTGGCAGCTGCTCTAGCAATTGAAGAGGGTGCCGATGTCGTAATCGCTCTTGGTGTAGTAATCAAGGGAGAGACTCCGCACTTCGATTATGTCTGCGACGCTGCTACTCGAGGTCTCACTGATGTTCAACTCAAGCATAAAATCCCCATCGGTTTCGGACTTCTAACCGTAAATACTGAGGCTGAGGCTCTCGCTAGAGCAGGTCTGGCAGGATCCAAAGAGGACAAGGGTGCCGAAGCAGTGCAGGCCGCACTCACAATGGTCGCGCTCAGATAGATGGAATACATCCTCGCAATTGGCCTATTAGTGGTTGTTTTCTGGCTGATGGCCCGGCCCTGGAAACCCAAAAAGAAATATATCGGGGGCTCCTCCGCAGATGTCTTCGGCGTTTTCAATGAAATCTTCAACCCGGCAGCCAAGAATGCGTCCGAGGTTGTCCAAGAGCAATCGCGGCAAATTAATCCGAAACCAACTCCGGAAGACAAGCCCAATACCTAGACTGGGCTGATGGACCTTATTGAGCTAACTAGAAATACTCTGATTGTTCTGCACTTCGTCGGTCAAGCAGGTCTGCTGGGAGGCTTTCTTACCCAGATGCGAGTCATGAGACAGGGGCAAGCAAAAATTGTCCCTGCAATGGTTCACGGCGTGGGGACTGCGTTAATTACCGGCCTACTACTGGTTGGACTTGCGGAGTGGCGAATTGCCATGGGAGCTGACTTTACGATCGATCACGCCAAGGTTGGCGTCAAGACTCTGGTCGCTCTTATCATCTTGGTTTTGGTCATGATTCAGCGAAAAAAGTCAAATGTCAGCACTCCAATATTTGGCACAATCGGAGCACTGACACTGACAAATGTGGTGCTAGCAGTCTTCTGGTAACTAGTAGCGGAAGGTAACCGTCCGCTCCACCTCACCGCTTGGGTTTGAAATCACAACCCGATAGGTGTAGATGCCTCGATTTGCAGGCAGCGGCAAACTGAAGGTCTGTGAGCTGCCAGGTCTTCCTAGCACAAACTCTTCACTAGATTGCCATGCCAGAGTTCCCTGCTGTTCGATGTGGACAGATACCTCGGAGTAGCCCCCAAAGTCTCGCGGAGCGGAGATTCTAAATTGAATCGTCCCACCAGATCGAACAGCTGAAACAGAGAAAACTCCTGGTGCAGTTAGTGCTGTGGTGTATGAGACAGCTTCCGATGCGTCAGAGCTGCCTGCACCATTTCGAACTATCACTCGGTAGCTCAGAGTCTTTCCCTTGGCTGGAAGATTAACCAGCGTTGATTCGGCGTAGCGAATGAAAGTTGCTCGTCTCCAGGTAGTTCCGTCTTCACTAACTTGAATGTCCGCATAACTCGGTGCTGAACCGCCATCGAACTCAGGTGACTGCCAGCTGAGTCTGAGTCTGGAACCTTCAGTGACCAGCGCCAGGTTAGTCGCCTGGCTGGTGACCAAGATAGCGTGACGCAGGCTAACCGCGCGAGATGGAGATGATTCGCCAACCTCGTTGGTGAAAGTCATCGCATAGCGCTGAGTTGTGCCAAACATTGCGTTTGCAAAGCTCAGAGTGCCATCAGCTACGGGAGCCTGAGCAACCTTCACCCAACTGCCACTTTCATCACGATACAAAATTGCCTGATCTATAGTGCCGCCGCCACTATTAATGCCAGTTACTCTCCAGGTGACGGTATTCGTCATTCCAACCGATCGAATTGAAATCAGTGATGGCGTACTTGGCACCACCTTCGGAGATGAGAATTCAATCTGATCGCTGAAGTCGCCAACGCCAGCATTGGTGACAGCCACCACCCTATAGATTCGACTCTGGCCTGGGCCTGGAACGGTAGTTCTGAATTCCGTAGTCCTAGTTGTGACCAGGCGCTTGAAGGCATCGCCATCAAGCTGCTGCAGCTCATAGTAGGAAAGTCGTCCTCCCATGGTCTCTGGTGCAAGCCACTGCAGAACTAATCGACCTGCAACCACAGTGGCGCTGAGGGACTGTGGAGCAGTGGCTGGAGCCAATCCCATCTGGCTAAGGAAGGTTCTGCTTCCGCTAGAGCTGCCCACTTCATTTACAGCTACCACTCTGTGCAGCATGCTTTCACCAGCTTTACCAAGCGGTGCCAAGAATGAAAGCTCACTGGTCTCACCAATTAGCTGCCAGGTGGAGCCTACGCGAAGTTCAATTCGATAGCCTGAAACAACAGCTCCGCCATCGTTGGCAGGTGCTGTCCAGCTGAGAAGAATGCCCTCACCCTGCCTTAGCTGAGCTGTCAAAGTTGCTGGATCCTGCGGTGCAACTGCTGGAAGCTTTACCTCAATCGCCTCAGAATATGCACCAGTTCCAAAACGGGAAGTTACCGCATTTACTCGATACCAGACGCTCTTTCCCCTGACTGGTCTGAGGTCGTAGGTGAACAATGAGTTTGCTCTCACCGTTGAGATGTTGCGATAACTCGTGCCGTCTTCAGAGATGCTGAGCACGTAGTAGGTGATGTCACTGCCACCATTACTCTGCGGGACGTCCCAACTGAACTTGACTCGGTTGGTCTCTACCTCGTAGGCAAGATTGCGTGGAGCAGATGCCTGCTGGAATGGCGTCACTACCGTTCGCTCAGCTCCACCAAGAGCCGATCCCAGCTCGTTTAGCGCGACTACGCGGTAGGTTCTGCTTTCACCAGGATCACCAAAGGTAATCTGAGCGAACAGTGCAGTAGTTGGCTCGCCAACTGGCTGCCAAGAGCCTATAATTTTTTGCTGAACTTGATAGCCCGCAAATGTTCCGCCACCAAAGTCTGCAGGAGCACTCCACTCAAGCTGAATGATTCCATCCCGAATAAAAGCACTCAGTCGCGTGATGTCAGCTGGGACAGACTTCTCTCTGGCTAATTCAATGACATTGGAGGGCTCTGAGTTGCCAGCACGATTGACTGCGACCACTCGAAAGCTCGCCTGAGTTCCCTTAGCTAAGGCGGCAAGTGTCATGCTCAGTTGAGCTGTGCTACTGACCAATGACCAGTTTCCCGCTCTTAGAGTTTCCACCCTGTATTGCGAGATTGCTGCCCCACCGTCATCTGCGGGAGCCAGCCAGCTGAGAAGAACACGACCATCGGCTAGGACTTGGCCGCTCAAGGATTGCGGACTGGTTGCTTTTTCAGCAGGTGTGGAGACACGCAAAGTTGCACTAGCAGGTGACTCGCCAACGGCATTGATTGCAATTAGTCGATACTCGGCCGTTTGACCTCTAGCAGGAGCTGCCACATCAAATTCCAGTTGCAATGCACTCTGAAGCTCGGTCCAGGTTGAACCAACCAGCTGCTCTAGGCGATAGGAGGAGATAGCCGATCCACCGTTATCGGTTGGGGCTGAGAATCGTAGGCGGTAACCGTCCGAAAGCTTTATGCTTCCAAGCTGCCTTGGAGCATCTGGTGCAGTAGCCAAAGTTTCAAAGGTTGCTGAACTTCCAAATCCCCTAATGTCACCAACAGGTGTGATGCTGACGCGATAGCTAGTTAGCTTTGACAGCGATTCAAAGACAATTTGGTTTCCAGTTACCGTCACCAGGCGCTCAACAGTAGTGGAGCCGACTTTTTGCAGGGCAACCTCAAATCCAGTTCCCGCTGGGGCATCGGAAAGCCAGTCAATTGTTGCTGCTCTGCCATTGACACTGGTGCTGATGCTCGAAACCGTATAGACGCTGGCTGGGTCAAAGACCACCTCGGCGCTTGGAGTCGAAGTTCCACTTTCATTGAAAGCAACCACTCGGAAGGTGTGCTTCTCATTCAGGGATGAGAATCTAGCCTCGGTAGAAACATTGGTGGTGGAGAACCACTCACCGGTCGTCTTGAACTGAACTCGATACTGGACAGTCAGAGCTCCCCCTAGAGAGGTTGGAGGCTGCCAGTTCAAAGTCATCGAGGTTTTTGAAGTGGCACTGATCTTTACA
>VFQS010002737.1_pt1 | contig 14106 bp, 12 predicted proteins | sample 3512361 | NCBI WGS metagenome assembly VFQS01 (sample SAMN10412375, study PRJNA504923) | tailings metagenome | isolation source: Relicate 1 Philex TSF3 active mining | place: Philippines
CATTTATCATTTTCTTTAGTAATATTATCACATGTGTTCGCATTACAATAATCACTTTTACATTCCCAATCTTTTGAACAAGCTTGTTTATAATCAAATTTATCTAAACATTTGTTTTTATGACATAAACCAGATATACATTGTACATTGCCTGTGCAACTTGTACCATTTTCTTGAGGATTTGAAACAAGATGTTCTTTTATTTTAATTTTAACATTAAAGTCTCCTTGAGCGGTATATTTATACATATAATTATCATTAGATATTTATATTTATATTTTTTTATTAAAAAAATGAATCCAATAAACTAAACTAAATATATTATACATTCATTTGTATAATGTATATTTTTAGTTTTTAGTTTTATACACATGTTCCATTAGATCTATTACAATTATTAGATTCACATTGGTAATTTCTTGTACAATCTTGCCCTGTTTTTCTTTTTTCTGGTGGTACTTGATTTGGATTTCTAACACATATTCCATTATCACATTTATTAGATTCACATTGAGTATCATTTATACAACTTCCATTTTCTTTAACTAGAGTACATCTTCCTTGAAAACAAAAATTACTTTGACATTCTATACCTTGATAACATCTTTCTCCTTCGCGTCTACTTCCAGCTTGTGTTCCGTCTTCATTTGCAAAAGTTTCTTTAACTTTCATTTTAAAATCACCTTGAGCGGTATATTTATACATTATATATATTGACTTATATTTTAATATTTTTAAATATATCTTTTTCCAATTTATCAAGGGTATCTGTAGTATAATTGCCAACTACCCAATCATTAATGTCCAAATTATACTTTTTAAGAACACCATCTCTTATCTGTGTTATTTTTTTACTAAAATTTCTAATAATTGATTTAAAACTTTGATTATCAAATTTAATCCATTTAATAATTTCGTCAGCTGTTGTTTCTATTGTTAATTTAGGGTTGTCTATGTTTAACATACGTTGATAAACCCACCATACACACCAAACACCACAGAAACCATTTGGATCACCTATACGCTTGCATTTTGGTGTTTCTAAATTTTCTAATATTTGAAAACTAATTGTTGGTAAAAATTTATAAGGGGGATAATATTTAATATTTTCATCAAATTGTTTAAACTTATTTTCCAATAAATTATCCAGCAATTCCGGATTATAATTTAAACCTAATGGATAATGAGACCCATTTGGTTCAAATCTCTCAATTGTCTTGTTTGCTATATCCCAAAATAAAATATTAGCATGTGATCCAACCGATGTTTCAATACCAATAGGAATACAAATATATTTGGCAGTTTTTATATTTGTTTTTATTTCTTCTTCAAAATATGAAGGAAAGAATATTTTTTGGTATGACCAGATTATTTCTATATTTGAAAAATCCATTTTATAAGGATAATCTAACCCAATCTTTTTGTAATAATTTTCTAATGGTGAATTTATTGTAAGAGGGTAATCTAAAATAACGTGTAAACCTTTAGATTTAAAATCCTGATTCAACAAAACTAAACCAAATAATATATCAATTGGTGATCCCGTATAATAACAATTATTAACAAATATACCATTATCAAAATTTAAATTTAAACTTTGTACATGTGGTAAACTCCTTTTATCTTTTATAATCACTTCCTTAATTTTACTTTTACATAAAGATTCAGAATTATTTGCACCAGTTTTACTTACTATAATTTTCTTTAATTTTTCAAATAAATCCTCTGAACAATATTTTTCCCAATCTTCTAATAATTCTTCTTTTTTTATTTTAATTTGATTATAATATGATTCTGTAAGTACATCTAATATTTCGTCTGAAATTTTAATATGATTAAATTCATTATCTTCAATAAAAAAATTAAGAGGTTTAATAACTAGTAGAGATCTAAATTTATTTAATAATCCATTGTTAATAATTAACATTAAGCATGTGATTCCCTGATTATTTTGAATATTTAAATCAGTTTCTAATACAATTTTATTAACAATTGAATCGCCAATATCTTCAATTAAAATATCTGAACCTAAAAGTATGTGTAAGGGTAAATCTCCATTAATGTTTGACGTATTAAATTTAATATCTGGTTTGGTAAATAAAGGAGCTAAATAATTTATTCTCTTATCTGTTAAAATGTAATGTAATGGTGTATTACCATAAAAATCAGCAATATTAATGTCTATGTTTTTATTTAATAGTTTTTTAAATAATTCAAAATTGTCTAAAATGATTGATTGATGTAGCACATTAAGACCAAAATCTGAATTTATATTATTTAAATTAATATTTGATTCTAATAATTTATTTACTATTTCATTATTTTGATAATTTACAGCTATTTGTAATAAATTTTCACCATTAGATGATGTAAAATTAATATTGTAATTTTTACTTAATAAGTGGTTAATAAAATTATTTCTTTTATACATCAAAGCTAATATAAAAACATTTGACCCATCTTTTGAAATTAAATATGGATCAGCGCTATTTTCCAATAATATTTCAAAGGCATCAAAATTATTAAAAATGACCGAATAGTGAAGCGCGGTTAATCCCAATCTATCTTTTAAATCTAAAATGCTGATACCAATATTAGTTTTGTTATATTCAATTAATAGATTTATTAACTCCTTGTAATTAAATTTAATACAATTGTATAAAATAGATCTACCGTCTGAATCCAATATATCAATACGAATATCTATTTTATCTGTTTGAGTCATTTTTAAAATTAATTCCAATATTTTATATTGATTAAAATTTACAATATATTGAATAAAATAATTATAATTAGTGTCTCTAAAATCTAAGTTTGTAATTTTCTTATTTTTAATTAAATTATATATTTGATCGAATTTTTGATTTTTAATTAAACTAAATATTTCTTCATTATTTATGTCCATATTAATAACATGGAGATAAAATAATATATTTTTTGTAGTGTGTTGACACAACCTATTAATTACTAAATGTGATTATATTTAAGCTTCAAATAAAATATCCCAAGAGCCATGAACAACTCTGCGATAAAATACATTTTTACCAGCTGTAAAACTAGGACGAATGATTCTAAAAATATCACCAACCTTTGCCGCATAATATCTTGACATCATGTCTGTTACTAAAATACGGGCTAATTCAGATTCAGAAAATTTACTTAGTAATTCTGCTTTTTCTTCTTGATTAATTAATTGATGTTGAGGAATGAATGTTTTTGCTGGAATATCTTCTAACATTTCGCTTTCAAAGAAGAATTCAGCATTAGTATATTCACCAACAATTTGTTTAACTACTTTTTTGGCAACATCTCTTGCAATAATAATTTTATGCACATCAATATGATTGGATAAATATTCATCTAATGGTGTTCCTTGAACAATTGAAGTTAATTTTGCATTAACCAAATAAATACCATAGTTTGTTTTGTCTTTTAATTCAATTTCAAAAATAGTTTTTGTTGCAACATCTGCGGATATTTTTTTAAAGCTATCGGACCAAGATTTAATTAATTCTCTTCTTTCTAACATTTTAAGAACATTTTCCATAACAATGGTATTGATTTCTTTATTATTGTATTCTACGTTGATTGACATTATAATATTGTATAGATAATCTTTATATATTTATTTCAATATTTTTTTATTAGGTTATAATTTATCCAGTAAAAAATTGATTCATTTTTTATTTGACTCAAACAATTCTATTATTAATGATTACCATTTTTAAGCCAATAGAAGTTACAAGTACCACCGCAAGTATTGAATTAAATTTTGATCAAGAAGCTAAACTTTATCAAGAATATACCAGTATTCCAGATAAGCTTAAAAAGAATTTTATTCTTAATAATTTAAATAAACTTGATTATTTGTCAAAAGCTATTGACATTAATTTTCTATTGCCTAAATATTTAACAGATGATTTTTTAGTGAATAACATTACTCAAACTGTTTATGACAATTTGTTATTAAACAATAAAAATAAATTAATTGAAATAACAAATTGGGTTAATTCTGATTATAACTTTTGTTCAGATATTATAGAAAAAAGAAAAAGTCAATTAAATATAAAAAATATGAATTCTGAAAAATTATTTAAAATAACAAAAAACAAAATTTATAATCAAATAAAATCACACAACAAGCCTTACGAATTGCTTGATTCGAGTAGTAAAAAAAATAAAGTATTTTTTATTAATGATTTAAACCAAATATTTATAAGCTTTGAAAACTATCAAAAATTATCAGCTGATACAGCTTATTCTGAAATAAATAATATGAAAACAAATACAAATACAAATACAAATACCAAGTTTTGTTATATTTGTAGAAACTTGTATAATAGAAATCTTTATTTTGCTAATAAATCAGAATTGTGTTATCATTGTGGGGTTAAAAATTATTTAAAATCCAAAACTCAAGCAGACATGACAAGCCAAGTTGTTTATGTATCAGGGTGTAGACACACAGTTGGTTATCAAATTGTACTTAATATATTAAGAAATGGTGGCAAAGTTATTGGATCATCGCGTTATCCTAATTGTGCGTTGATGAACTATCAAAAAGAATTGGATTGGGATAATTTTAAAGATCGCTTAACCATCTTATATTGTGATTTTAAAAATTTGGTATCAGTTGATTCTTTATTAGCTAATCTTAAAAATTTAAATGTTAATGGTTTTATTAACAATGCTTTTCAAACTGTAAGAACTAGTGATGAATACAATCAAAAGGTAGCCAAACTAGAAAATGAGTTGGGTAAAAAATCATCTGTAACACCAATAAATTCCAATTGTATTGACAAGTTTATGTCAGATAATGAAATCAGAATTGATTCAAATAAAAATATTAGTTCAGTATTAGACCATAAAACCCAATGGACTCAAACACTAAGTCAAATGGATGCAACTGAAATTATTGAGAATAATTTAATTAACCAAACAGTACCAACTTTATTATTTAAAAAGTTGTTAGAATACTTTATTTCTCAATATTCTACTGACAAAAAATTCTGGTTAATTAATGTAAATTCAACTGAAGGTTACCATCAAACATCTACTCATATTGTTACTGGAATGAATAAAATTGCAATGGACAATTTAATTGATAGAATGAGAATTGGGTTACCAGATAATATTATTTGTTATAATGCAGATCCTGGTTTTGTTACCGGAGTATTAAATTCAAATGACAAACCATTAGATAGTGTTGATGGTGCCATGCGAGTATTGTATCCTATGATGCAAATATTAAATAATAAACTAGATTTGGTAAATGGACCACTAGAATCAATTAATTTTAGACATTATATGAATCAACCGAGAATTAGTTATGGTAAAAACACTAAAAGCAAAATAGAAATAGATCTATAATGGAAAGTTTTTTGATTAAATAAATATTTTTTTTAACGTCTTTTAACACATATTGAACTTTAAATTTTAATTTATAAAATAAAAACTAGGTCCTCTCTCTCTCCGGGTCTTGAATGATTACGTAGTCGTATGACTACAATATGACTACAAAATAAATAGTTAAAGAATAAAATATATAATAATTTATATGAATAAAAGTAATCATAGTAGTCATGTATGTGATATATGCAATAAATCTTATTCTAGTAGACAAAACTTATGGAGACACAAGAAATCACATACTGATAATGATAAACCAATTATAACTCCATATACCACAATTATACCTCCAATGTCGTCTCCTGATAACTCCAAATTAACTCCAAATAACTCCAAAGAAAATTCAAATTTATCATGTAAATATTGCAATAAAATTTTTTCTCGTATTGATAATCTAAATAGACATATAAATTTTAGATGCTCTAAAAAACAATTAATTAATTCAGAAGATATAAATGAAACTCTTAATGAAACTCTCAAAGATACTATTAAAAAACAAGCTAATGAATTAAATCAACTTAAATCATTAATGATTGAACAAAGTACACAACTTAAATCAATAATATCAGATTTAATGAATAAAAACTGTAAAGTGCATCCTAAAACACTTCAAAAAATTAATAAACAATTAAATGGAGATCATAATACAATTAATGAAAATAACAACATTAATAAAGGAACAATAAATAACACATATAATATTATTGCACTTGGTCATGAAAATCTTACCGAAGTATTTAGTAAAAAAGAAAAAATGGCTATATTAAAGTACAGATACTGTAGTTTACCACAATTAGTTGAATATGCGCACTTTAACGATAAATACCCTCAATTTAAAAACATTCTTATCACCAATACTCAAAATACCCTAGCATACAAATACGATGGTAAAAAGAAACAGTTTGTTGCTATTAATAAAGATGAATTATTAGATGATATTGTTGATGAACGTATGTGTGATTTAAATTCTTTTTATGAAGAGTTAGAGAAAGATTTGGATGAAAAAACAAAAGACATTATAATAAAAGTTAAAGACAAGATCGAAAATGATCCTGCTTATAAGGAGTTAAAAAAGAAAGATATTAAACTAATAATTTATAACAATCGTAAGAAAGTGTCTAAAGAAATTATAGATGATTCAGATATTGAAGTTTAAAATAAGAAAATAACTTATGGATGATAAAAAGTAATATCTGTATTGATAACTAATTTGGTGTTATAATTGTTTTTACACATTGGACATTTTTTATTTGACAATTTTGAAAAACATCCTTTACACATTACTTTATGTTTACAAGGTAATAATAAAATATCTGATTTTGAACTCATACAAATACAACAATCGGAGTCTTCGTAAGCATTAAGTCCATGTTTTAAAATTAAATCTATTGATTCAGTTAATGAATTCAATATATTAATTTTTTTAAAATCAAAGTTATTTTTCAAACTGAATTCGATATATTCGGAAGGGTCGATTGTTTCACCCTGTTTGTAAAAAGGTTCTATACCTAATAATTTATAATGTTTGATCATGTCTGATTCATTTGGTGTAGAAAAAGTACATAAACCGCTAGCACAATAGTATTTGTTATCATTTGAATTTAAATGATATTTGGTTTCACAGGTTTCATGCGCTCTTGAATACCCATGCTTGTAAGTTTTATGAGATTCAAGATGTGAGCGTAATTCTTTACAAGTACTAAAGCATTTGGAACAATTTAAATGCGCACATTCATTCCAAGAAATTAACGGTCTACCTCTTTCACTAACTAATGGATATAATTTATGATCAAATACATTGGTGTTAAATAATTTTCCATATTTTATAAGCTCTTTTAATATACTATATCTAATTTCTACTAAATCTGTATCCTTAGACAGTTTAATATCCTTATCTTTTATAAAATTAACAATATATTGGTATAGATTTATGATCATTATAGATTAATTATTTAACTAATTTATAATGATTTCAATATTTTTGTTTTTTATTCTTCATAATAACCCATAGGAGGTTGATACATAGGTTGTTGTATTGGTTGTTGCATGTACATATTTGGTTGAGGCATACCCATAGGTCCCATTTGTCCGGGTCTATTGTTTCCTCCAAATCTAAGTAATAAAATTAATAATAAAACTAATAATACCCCAATTATAATCCAAAAAGTATATTTATGACCAAGTTTGGTTTCGCTAAATTTATTTATTGTATCAATAATAGATTCATCTTTCTTTTCATTTTTTTTATCTGTTTTAGTTTCTTGATTGTTTTTATTAGAGTTAGAACCTTGATTACTGCTACCAGAACCTTGTTGTTGGCTACCACTACCAGAACCTTGATTATTGCTACCACTACCAGAACCTTGTTGTTGGCTACCACTACCAGAACCTTGATTATTGCTACCGCTACCAGAACCTTGATTATTGCTACCGTTACCAGAACCTTGTTGTTGGCTACCGCTACCAGAACCTTGTTGTTGGCTACCGCTACCAGAACCAGAATTAGACCCTTGATTATTACTACCGCTACCAGAACCAGAATTAGAACCAGATCCTTGTTGTTGGTTGCTACCACCAGTATTAATTGAACAGTTTTGTCCTATGTTTAAGCTTGAGGCATCAGATTGTGAAACAGCACCAACTCTAGCCATATTAATACAAATATTTCCAACTTTTTTATCAACTTGTTTAAAAGTTTTATGAGAAGGACCTGAACATCTAATATCATTTGATTGAGCTAAAGTTTGAACGTCATATTGATTTTGTTGAAACAAATCTCTGTCTTTAACAAAAAAACTATTTTCGCAATTACAATCAATATAAGGGTTTTGTTTAGTATAATTTTCGCCATCTATTTGATCACCATAAACACTATAATATTTTTGACTTTTAGTTAATTCAGGATCAACTCTGTCATTAATTGCATTTTGACATAATTGACCATAAAATGTTTTACAAGAATTATTATCCGCTAAAACTAAACCTCCTTTTTTTTCTGTAAATTTATATTGTTCTTTTTCACCACTATTTTTACTAATTAGATTACAATTTTCAATATTAATATCTTCATCTTTATTAAATACTTTAACACCTAACGATGAAATTATTACGTCATCTTCATTTACGTCAGGTAAACTAATTTGTATTTCTTTTTGACCTGTGCAACATGCTCTTTTTTTTAAAGATTGTTTAAATAAATTTTGTGCTTCTGCAGTAGGATTAGGATTATAATCATTCAAAGCCCATTGATTTACATATTGTCCTAAAATAGTATCCGTTCTTAAACTCCCTGTATCAGAAAGTGTATTTCCCATTTAATTAAATATTTTTAGAAAAAAATAATTCTAATTAAAAATATATAAAATAAAAAATGGGAGGTTCTCAATCTAAGGTAACTGAAACAGAAATAAGAAATGAATTAAATATGGAAATTAAAAACAGAACTGAAAATATAACAAAAATAATAAATCAAACAATAAATAAAGTTACAAATAATATGGTTTTAGAGACAACAACTGAAGTAATTCAAACTAATGCAGGATCAGCAATTTTTGAAGCACGTGATATTAAACAAAGAGGAGGCAGTATAATTAAAATTGATCAAAATGTTGATGTTAAATCTATTAATTCTGCCGTTTTAAAAATAGTTCAAAGTAACGAAGCTTTAACAAAATTAGCAACAAAATTTCAAGAAGAAATATTAAATAAAATTAAAAATGATAACGATATGAAAGGAGAATTAGAAGCAATAAATAAAATTAAACAGTTAGAAAAAGACGCTGGAGGACCAGAATCATTGGTTCGTCAAATAACTAACACTGCCAATGATATGATTAAAAGTATGACTGGAACTTCAACAAAAGAAGAAGTTAAAACTAAAATAATAAACAAATTAAATTTAAGATTTGAAAACCAAACAATAAATCAAAATGAAATAAATAAAAAAGTTGAAAACATAATTAAAAATAATATGAGTAATATTTCAAAACAAACATGTAAATTTGAAACCAAAGGAGATGCGATAATTAGAGTCGGAAATATTGATCAAGATGAAAAAGGTAATATGACTGTAGGTCAATCAGTTTCAGTAAATGCATTAAATAAATGTATTATTGACACATTAAATACAAATAGTATTGTAAACGACATATCTACAACAGGGTTAACTTCAAGTAGTTCAAATACAGAAAATGCAAATAAATCTCAAGGTTCAATGAAAACAGATAACAGTGTTGTACAAGAGAAAATAAATGAATCAGTGTTTGATTTTTTTAAAGATTTTAAAGATATTATAATTTATGCAGGACTTGCTATTGCTGGTATTTTAATACTTTATATTGTTATTAAATTAATACCAAGTAGTGGAAATAATGAAATGGGTTACATGAATCCACAAATGGGTTATATGAATCCACAAATGGGTTATATGAATCCACAAATGGCCTATGGTAATCCTCAAATGGGTTATATGAGTCCAAGACGTGGTTATAGAGAAGAAGAAGATGGCGAATACGATCAAAGAGGTGGATTCCCATTGTTAGAAAATAAATTATTACATCCTTTATTGATATTAATTACTATCATTTTTTGGGTATTTAGAAAGTAATGTTTTCATTTTGATTTCCTTTTTTAGCTAAAAATAATGTTCTGCCATTTCCAATTATAGATTGTGCATTAATGAAATCATTACCAATTTTATTTGATTTAAAATCAATAGAAGATGATTGACTAGATGAATCTGAAGTAAGAATTATTACATTTTCTTTAATAGATAGTTTACGGTTATTATTATTACTAACACCGTCCACAGTATATAATGGAGTTCCTTTTCCATCAAAAGCTATATGTGAAGTTTTATTAGTGAGCAAATCAGAACCATCAATTGCTTTAATTAAAAATATAGGATCATTTACAGGAATTAAATTATTATTATTTTCAATGAATTTAACAACTGCACTAAATTGTGATCCAAAAATTGAATTAAAAAGGTTTAGATTATTTTTAATTAAGTCACCTTTTGTTACATTATTTAATTGAGAAAATGCAACCATTATATAATTTTCATTTTTAATTTTAATTATATTGAATTTTTTTTCATTGGTATTTGCATCAGCAAAGTTTTCAATGGAAGAAAAACAAATAATATAAATAAAAACCAATAATATAATTAATCTAACTATTCTGTTATTCATATATAGTTTAACTTATAAAATATTTTTTATAATAAAAAAATTGTAAAAAAAATTATATATAGATATCTTCTCTTTACTATTAATGTATCAACCATTAATTTTTAAACTAGAATCTGGTAAATCAGACATATTAGACAAAGGGGTCAAAAAAGAAAACTTGATCCTTAGTTCAACTATTAACATGCCTTTAACAAGTTTAGGCTTTCATAATTTTATTCATAGAACAAAAAATGCTATGGCAATAACCAATAATCTTCAAACCAAAAATAAGTTTTATTATGTGGTAAATCCTTTTGAGCACGTTGTTCCAAATTATGAAGATTCATTAAAGAATTTAACCAAACATTATTTGAATATTAAAGAAGATACTCCTGAAATTTTATCAAGAGCTTTTTATAAGCTTTGGGAAATATTATTTTTATTTGGAGTTGCTGATCAAAAGGAATTAACTTATGCTGCTTTAGCAGAAGGTCCCGGGGCTTTCATTCAAGCAGTTATTAATTATAGACAAAAATTAGGTCCTGGAATAAAAAATGATAAAATTTTTGGAGTAACTATTCACCCAGAAAAAGGAAAATATATTGAAATGGGTAAACAGTTTATGGGATTTTATAACAAAAAAGTTCCTGGATTTTTAAATATTCATGAAACAGTAAGTACTGTTGAATCTGCAAAACATAAAGGTAAAGATAATGGAGATATTACTCAAGTAAAAACAATCAGCTTATTTAAAAAAGATATCGAAAAATCAAAAGATTTTGCTGATTTAGTTACAGCAGATGGTGGATTTGATTGGGATGATGAAAATTTTCAAGAACAAGAAGGTTACCAATTAATTCTAGGTGAAATAGTTGCAGCATTAAGAGTACAAGCAAAAGGTGGACATTTTGTTCTTAAATTATTTGAAACTTTTACAATTCCATCTATTAAAATGATTTATCTCTTAAGCAGTTTCTATGAAGAAACATTTATGTACAAACCTTTCTTTTCTCGTGCATCTAACTCTGAAAAATATGTTATATGTAAAGGTTTCAAATATGACCAAAAGAAAGATGAGGCATTATTAGATAAGAAAATAAAACCATTAGAAGCTGTTTTAGATTCTATGAATTCAATAAAATTTGTATTTGATATTTTCCCTGATATGGAATTACCACACGAATATTTAGATAAATTTAAATTTATTAATATTAAAATAGCAAACCCTCAACAAATTATGATTAATGAAATCGTTAAATATATTAAAGAAAACAATTATTTTGGTGATAAATATCATATGTTCAGAGAAAAACAAATTGAAGCTACAAAATGGTGGACGGGAAGTTTCTATCCTCCTTCATCTAATTTATATGAAAAAAATAAAGACGAAATGAAAAAGCTATTAGAAACAAGTGAAGAAAAATACCAAATGGAAATGAGTAAATTTTCAGGATCTTTGGTTAAATAAAATAGTATAACCAAAAAATTTATTTTAGTCAAACCAAATCAAAAAATTGATTTTATTATTAGTTCTTATAACTACTATTAAAATTAATGAATTACCTGGTAAAGTTGGATAGAGCAAGAAAAAAGCTCTTAGATTATTTGTTTGATAATAATAGAAATCAAATAGGTGCCTTTTTAAATAATTCAACAGTTAGAGTATCAAATAAATGGACATTTTTGTTAAACAATATTTTAAATAATCCAGCAAATATTAGATATAATGTTTTAGTTAATTACATTGATAATCAAATTTCAAAATCTAATGAATTTACACAATTAATACATCCTGGTTTAGTCATTTTATGTTATCCAGAGTTTGAAAGTAAATTATTATTTGAAATACAAAATATAAATAACAAAACAATTGTTAAAATTAATAATCAATCAGATGTTTTCATATCAAATGAAACAAATTTGATGTTTCAATTATATGTAGATATATTAACAGATACATCAATTGAAACATTTAATGATTATAATAGTTCAAATGATTTAGCACGTGAACTTGTTAATGGAATCTTATTTGGTCTAGAAGTTAATTCAATTAAAACAGAAATTGCAAAACTAAAGTTTTCAATTAGCGATCATGTTTATAGTAATTTTGTTTGTAAAAAAATCCAAGAAAAAAATATTGGGAAAAAAACTTTTTTATTAAGATTATTTGATCAATTTTCAGACTCAATTTTAATAAATACAAATACCAGATTAAATAATTTGAATAAAAAGAATATTTTTACATTAACATTTTGTAGTGGAATATCATTTGATGAAACCATTAAAATAGATCGTTTAATAAAAATTTTTTATATCGAAATATCTCGATATATTTATTCAAATTATGACAATAGTTTAGGATGTATGTTTTATATTATGACTCAGTTAAATTTGAATTCTCCAATTTTAAAATTTGTGGAGAAAGTTCATAATCTAACTCTTGTACAAAATACTGGAATTGAACTTGGTATAGTTATTAATGAAATGAAAACTCGTGGATTAATATATTCTGATGACTTTGAAAGTAAAATAAAATCTGATTTATGTTATAATCTTGAAGACATACACGATTTTTTTGTTTTCTACAATCCAATCAGCTTTTTAAACTCGAAATTAAATATTTCTGGTGTTTTAGCTTTATTAAATATACCATCAAATTGCGATATGTCAAATACAAGTTTTATGACTTTTTTAATGGAGTTTAATGTATATCATAGTAATTTTCTCGATGCTTCATTATATTTATCTAAAGATAATGGTGAAAGAGAACTTTTAAAAGACTTTGTTTCTAATATACCAATGGAATTATTAAAACAAAGTGATTAATAAAAAATATTTTTAATTAGTTATTTTATTCAGAATTATTCTATTTCTTCAATTTAGGGTAAATATATTTATTTGCAAGTTCATTACCTAAATTCATTTCAACTGATGTTAATGATTTTTCACCGGATTCTACTTTATTTAAACTATCTAACATTTTATATAACATGCTGATATCTTCTTTTTTACATAATTTTTTAACTAAAAATGGATTAGATTGATAGAATCCTGGGTGAGTTTCCATAATTTTCATTTCATATTCAAATGCATCGTTAACACCATCTTTTTCCATTGTTTCAATAACTTGTTGTATTTCTTCAACTATTTTTTTAATAGAATTTGCTCTAAATTCTGTTCTTAATTCGGGAGGAGCCACGTTAGGGTCAGGTTTAAAATCGTTATTTGACATTACTTAACTTATTAAAATATAATGAAATTTATATTTTAAATAGTTTTTATAATTTTTTATAAACAAGTGCAATAAAAATTAAACTTACTAATAATCCAATTAATGTATATACTAAATTATTATCAGATGAACATGTTTTTTGTTCTTTGTAATTTGGTTTAGATACTTCTTGTTTAGATTGTGTTTGTGTATTTTGTTTAGGTTTAGTATCTGAAAATTTTTCAACATATTTTATATTTTGTTTACATTGAGTATCTGTATCAATCATTTTTCTTGCTTCCACATATTTAATTA